>Ga0182742_1000192_pt1 | contig 115747 bp, 97 predicted proteins | sample eDN5th37CBELigMG_FD_128880 | JGI IMG/M metagenome (GOLD analysis project Ga0182742, IMG submission 128880) | Enriched Miracle-Growth compost microbial communities from Emeryville, California, USA - eDNA 5th pass 37_C BE-Lig MG (version 2)... ... | reverse complement strand
TCGCCACATAGATCATCAGCCGCGCGCCTTCCGGCCACAGGGTGCTCATCACACTCTGCACCACGCCGATCAGCAGGCCGCCGACGAGCGCGCCGAAGAAGCTGCCCATCCCGCCCACCACCACGATGACGAACGCAATGCCCAGCGCCTCGATCCCCATGAAGGGTTCCACGCCACGGATCGGCGCGGCCAGCACCCCGGCCAGCGCGGCGGTCGCCGCGCCCAGCGCAAACACCAGGCTGAACATGCGGAACACGTTGATGCCCAGCATCGACACCATCTCGGTGGACTCGCTGCCGGCGCGCACCGCGCTGCCCAGCCGCGTGCCTTCCAGCACGTACCAGAGCAGCAGCGAGAACACGGCGGTGAAGCCGATCACGAACAGGCGGTACTTGGGATAGATGAAGCTGCCCCACATCACTACGCCCTGCAGCGAGGCCGGCACGGCCACGTTGTCGCCGATCGGCCCCCACACCACGATGACCAGTTCCTGCAGCACCAGGGCCAGGCCCACGGTGATGAGGATGTGGAACTCGTGCGCCTGCGCGTAGACGTGGCGCAGCACGATTTTTTCGGCGGCCCAGGCGCATGCGCCCACCAGCAGCGGCACCACCGCCAGGGCCAGCCAGAAGTCCAGCCCCCATTCGATGGCCTGGAAGCAGAAGTAGGCGCCCAGCAGATAGAACGCCCCGTGGGCGAAGTTCACGAAGCGCAACAGACCGAAGACGATGGACAGGCCGACTGCCAGCAGGAAGTACAGCATGCCCACTCCGATCCCGTTGATGACCTGGAGCAGATAGACGTTCATGGAAAAGCCCGGAAGAAGTGGCGCCGGGCCGCGGGACGGCGCCCGCGGCCTCCCTGGGTCGGGCTGCTAGAGCTTGCAGCCGGTTTCCGCGGGCGGCAGGAACGAGCGGCCGCTATGCACGATCTCGGCGTAGTCGTCCTTGTCCTTCATGTCCTTCTTGGCGCGTCCCTTGAGCAGGTAGTAGTTCTTCATGACCTGGTGGTCGGCCTTGCGGATCTCCTCCGGCCCGGTCAGCCCTTCGTAGGCCATGCCTTCCATCACGGCGACCACCTTGGCCGGGTCGGCGCTGCCGGCCTTGACGATGGCGTCGAGCATGATGCGGGTGCAGATGTAGGAGCCCGCCAGGCTGTAGTTGGGATTGGCGCGGGTCTTTTCCTGGGAGAGCTTGACCAGCTCCTTGTTCAGCGGGCTGTCGATGCCGTGCCAGTACTGCGCGCCGAAATACACGCCTTCGCACAGGTCGGCGCCCAGGCTTTCGAACTGCTCCAGGCCGGACGCCCAGGCCACCAGGATGGTGCAGTTCTGCTTCATGCCGAAGCTGACCGCCTGGCGCAGCGTGTCGGACGACTGCGAGCCGAAGTTCAGGATCAGCAGCACGTCGGGCTTGGCGGCCAGCGCGTTGGTGAGGTAGCCGCTGAATTCCTTTTCGGTCAGCGAGTGATAGCTGTTGCCGACGTGCTCGATGCCTTTTTCCTTGAAGATGGCCTTGGCCGCGTTGAGCAGGCCGTCGCCGAACACGTATTGCGGCGTGATGGTGTACCAGCGCTTGGCCTTGGGCAGTTTTTCCAGCAGCGGGCGCACGGTCTGCTCGATGGCGCCGAAGGTCGGCACCGACCAGCGGAAGGTCGCCCGGTTGCAGTCCTTGCCGGTGATCTCGTCGGCGCCGGCGGTGGTGATGAACACGCCGCCGGCGCGCTCGATCTCCTTGCCCATGGCCAGCGCTTCGGACGACAGGATGCCACCGGCGAAGAACTTGACGCCTTTCTGCTGCGAGACTTCCTGCACCTTGCGCACCGCCGTGGCCGGCTTGCCCTCGGTGTCCAGCACGGTATAGGCCAGCGGCCGGTCCAGCGCGCGGCCGTACTGCTCCAGCGCCAGCTTCATGCCCAGGTCGGCGTATTTGCCGTTGGCGGCGAACGGGCCCGACATGGGCACGGGACAGCCGAACTGGATGGCCTCGGCCGTCTTGGCCTGGGCCAGCGCGGACCGGGCGGTCCACAGCGATCCGGGCAAGGCGCCGAGCGCGGCGATTTTCAACAGGTTGCGGCGATTCAAGATGATTCTCCCCTGGACGCCGCGGACTGCCGCCGCGGCATGTTGACGATGTCGGGAGCGCCCCATGCGCGTCCCCCTTCCGACTCTGTCTGCTCCAAGCTGCGGGCCGGCCGGCCCATACCGCGATCCTATTTATCATGATAAATAGGATAATTATCATGATCAGATTGCGGGTCCGGCCCTGTCAATACCGGCCGCATCAGGTATAACCCTGGGCCGCGGCCCAGCCCGCAGCAACGGAGAAACGCGATGGCGTTCGACAGTCAGGACCTACCGGCAGGCGGCATCGCGAGTCCGCCCAAGCGCAGCGATCTGGTCGCCGAAGAGATCAAGCGGCTGATCACCGCCAAGAACCTGCTGCCCGGCGACAAGCTGCCGCGCGAAAGCGAGCTGCAGAGCATGTTCTCGGTCAGCAAGAGCACCATGCGCGAGGCGCTCAAGTCGCTGGAGGTGCAGGGGCTGGTTAAGGTCAGCACCGGCCCGGGCGGCGGCGCCACCGTGGTCGAGGTGCCGCTGGACCGCACCTTCCAGCTGATGCAGAACTACCTGTTCTTCAAGGAAGTCAGGATTGAGGACATCTACCAGGTGCGCCGGCTGCTGGAGCCGGAGCTGGCGGCCAGCGCCGTGCCTTTCCTGACCGAGGCGCACTTCGCCGCGCTGCAGGAGAACATCGCGTGCTGCGATCCCAGCGCCGGCCACGTGCACGACCCGCTGGCCCAGCGCCAGGAAGAAATGAACTTCCATGACATCCTGGCGTCGGTCTGCCCCAATCCGTTCCTGCGCTTCAGCTGCGAAATGACCAACGAGATGATCCGGCAGCTGACGGTGTTCGACAACGACATGCCGCTGGCCGAACAGCAGCGCTTCGGCAGCGCCAACACGGGCTTTCACCGCCAGATCCTGGCCGCGGCGCGCGAGCGCGACGTCGAGAAAGTGCGCGCGCTGATGAGCGAGCACATGCAGGACGCGATGCGCTCGGTCAAGCGCATGCACGGCAAGCTCGAAGGCCGCCTGATCCTGGATTCCGAAATGTCGCGGCGCAACGCCGCGCGCAACGTCCGCCGCGTGCGCCGCCGGAAAACGTCCTGATTCTCGCGGCCGGGGCGTCCGCCCGGGCGTTGCCGGCGCGCATGCGTCTGTAGGATTTTTCTGGATATATTCCGGGCATCTTGCAGGGTTGGCGCGCATCCGCCACAGTATGGGATCGCGACCGCTGCACGGAACTTTGACGTGCCGTTTAAGTCTTATATAAGATACAAGACATACCACTGCGCGCGGCCTTGTCTCACATACAATGACAAACGCGCAAAAACGCCAGAAAATGCCGGCTTTAGGCGGGCAAAACCACGGAGTCCATCATGCCGCACAACACCCTAGACACTCTCAAGAATTTCAAGATCGGCAGCAAGGCCTGTCAGTACTACTCGCTGCCGGCGCTGGGCAAGGCCCTGGGCATCGACGTGCAGCGGCTCCCGGTCTCGATCCGCATCGTCCTGGAGTCCGTGCTGCGCAACTGCGATGGCAAGAAAGTCACCGAAGAACACGTCCGCCAGCTCGCCAACTGGCAGGCCAACGCCAAGCGCGAAGACGAGATCCCCTTCGTCGTGGCCCGCGTGGTGCTGCAGGACTTCACCGGCGTGCCGCTGCTGGCCGACATCGCCGCCATGCGCTCCGTGGCCGACAAGATGGGCAAGAGCCCCAAGAGCATCGAGCCGCTGGTGCCGGTGGACCTGGTGGTGGACCACTCGGTCATGATCGACTACTTCGGCACCAAGGACGCGCTGGACCTGAACATGAAGCTGGAATTCAAGCGCAACCAGGAGCGCTACCAGTTCATGAAATGGGGCATGCAGGCGTTCGACACCTTCGGCGTCGTGCCGCCGGGCTTTGGCATCGTCCATCAGGTCAACCTTGAATACCTGGCCCGCGGCGTGCACCACGACAAGAAGAACAACGTCTACTACCCCGACTCCCTGGTGGGCACCGACAGCCACACCACCATGATCAACGGCATCGGCGTGGTCGGCTGGGGCGTGGGCGGCATCGAGGCCGAAGCCGGCATGCTGGGCCAGCCCGTCTACTTCCTGACCCCCGACGTGGTCGGCGTGGAACTCAAGGGCCAGCTGCGCGGCGGCGTCACCGCCACCGACCTGGTGCTGACCATCACCGAAATGCTGCGCCGCGAAAAAGTGGTGGGCAAGTTCGTCGAATTCTGCGGCGAAGGCACGGCCAGCCTGTCCGTGGCCGAGCGCGCCACCATCGGCAACATGGCGCCCGAATACGGCGCGACCATGGGCTTCTTCCCGGTCGACGAGCGCACCATCGACTACTTCCGCGGCACCGGCCGCACCGAAGAGGAAATCGCCGCCTTCGAAGCCTATTTCAAGGCCCAGAAGATGTTCGGCATCCCCAAGGCCAAGGACATCAACTTCACCAAGCTGCTGACGCTGGACCTGTCCACCGTCGCGCCGTCGCTGGCCGGTCCCAAGCGTCCGCAGGACCGCATCGAGATCGGCAACGTCAAGAACACCTTCATCGACCTGTACTCCAAGCCGATCGCCGAGAACGGCTTCAACCAGCCGGCCGAGAAGCTGGAACAGACCTTCACCACCAGCGCCGGCACCAAGATCAAGAACGGCGACATCCTGATCGCGGCCATCACGTCCTGCACCAACACGTCCAACCCCAGCGTGCTGCTGGCCGCCGGCCTGCTGGCCAAGAAGGCCGTCGAAGCCGGCCTCTCGGTGCCCAAGCACATCAAGACCTCGCTGGCCCCCGGATCGCGCGTGGTCACCGAGTACCTGACCAAGACGGGCCTGCTGCCCTACCTGGAAAAGCTCGGCTTCGACGTGGCCGCCTACGGCTGCACCACCTGCATCGGCAACGCCGGCGACCTCAGCCCCGACCTGAACGAAGCCATCATCGGCAACGACCTGATCTGCTCGGCCGTGCTCTCGGGCAACCGCAACTTCGAGGCCCGCATCCACCCGAACATCAAGGCCAACTTCCTGGCCTCGCCGCCGCTGGTGGTGGCCTACGCGCTGGCCGGCACCGTCACGCGCGACCTGATGACCGAACCGGTCGGCCGCGGCAAGAACGGCGACGTCTGGCTGGGCGACATCTGGCCGACCACCGAGGAAATCAACTCGCTGCTGAAGTACGCGCTGGACCCCAAGGCCTTCGAGGCCAACTACGGCCAGGTCAAGAGCAACCCCGGCAAGCTCTGGGAGAACATCAAGGGCGTCAAGGGCGATACCTACAACTGGCCCGACTCGACCTACATCGCCGAGCCGCCGTTCTTCGACGGCTTCGGCATGACGCCGGGCGCGATCCCGACCGTCAAGGGCGCCCGCGCGCTGGGCGTGTTCGGCGACTCGGTCACCACCGACCACATCTCGCCGGCCGGCTCCATCAAGGAAACCTCGCCCGCGGGCAAGTGGCTGAAGGAGAACGGCGTCATGAAGGCCGACTTCAACAGCTACGGCTCGCGCCGCGGCAACCACGAGATCATGATGCGCGGCACCTTCGCCAACGTGCGCATCAAGAACCTCATGATCCCGGCCCTGCCCGACGGCAGCCGTTTCGAAGGCGGCGAAACCCTGTTCCAGCCCACCGGCGAACAGATGTCCATCTATGACGCGGCCATGAAGTACGTGGCGGCCGGCACGCCCACCGTGGTGTTCGGCGGCGAAGAGTACGGCACCGGCTCCTCGCGCGACTGGGCCGCCAAGGGCACCCAGCTGCTGGGCGTCAAGGCCGTCATCACCCGCAGCTTCGAGCGCATCCACCGCAGCAACCTGGTCGGCATGGGCGTGCTGCCCCTGCAGTTCAAGGGTTCCGACAGCGTGCAGTCGCTGGGCATCACCGGCGAGGAAACCTACGACATCTCGGGCCTGGAAAACGGCATCAAGCCGATGCAGGACGTCACGCTGACCATCACCCGCAAGGACGGCTCCAAGCAGGACGTCACGGTGCTGCTGCGCATCGACACCCCGATCGAAGTCGACTACTACCAGCACGGCGGCATCCTGCCCTTCGTGCTGCGCCAGCTGCTGGCGGCCTGATCGGCGGCAGGCTGCACAAAAAACCCCGGAACCTCGCGGTCCCGGGGTTTTTTGCTTTTTTTGGGGGGGGGCCGACCGATGGGTGTCGCGCGTTGTATTGCGGTGTTCTTCTATGTGGCGTCTCGCGCTTTACCCATCCTACGGGTTGCAAGGCCAGCGCGCCACCCATCGGCCGGCAAAGCCGGCAACCCCATCAATCGTCGAACGCATACGCGTCCATCGCCAACGCCCCGTACGAGATTTCATCGGTCAAACGGGTGGCCGACGCGCCGCCCGCGCCCAGGGCCACATAGAACGGCATCAGGTGGTCGTCATGCGGATGCGCCTGGGCCGCGCCCGGGGCCTGAGCCTGCCAGTCCAGCAGCGCGGGCAGGTCGCGCGCGGCCAGCCGGCCGGCGTACCAGTCCTGGAAGGCCGGCACGTACGGCAGCGCCGGCGCGTTCTGCGGCATGCGGACGTGGCGCAGGTTGTGGGTCAGCGAACCCGATCCGACGATCAGGATGTCCTCGTCGCGCAGCGGCGCCAGCGCGCGGCCCAGCGCCAGCTGGCCGGCCGCGTCGCGCCCCATGTCCAGCGACAGCTGCACCACCGGCACGTCGGCCTCGGGGTACAGGTAGCGCAGCGGCACCCAGGCGCCGTGGTCCAGCGGGCGGCGCGGATCGTCGGCCGCTTCGATGCCGGATTCCGCCAGCAGGGCCTGCACGCGCGCGGCCAGCGCCGGCGAACCGGGCGCGCCGTATTGCAGCGTATAGAGTTCCGGCGGGAACCCGCCGAAATCGTGCCAGGCCACCTGGCGGTCGCGGGTCGACAGCGCCAGCCCCTCGCCCATCCAGTGCGGCGACACCACCAGCACGCCCTTGGGCTTGCGGCCTTGCGCGGCGCTCCAGCCCGCCAGCGCGGGGCCGGTCAGGCCGGGTTCGACGGCCAGCATGGGCGAGCCGTGGGAAACGAAAAGCGTGGGCCAGCGCATGGCGGGGCCTCCTGATAATGCGTCGATGACAGCATTCTCCGCTGTTTCCGATCAGCAATAAACTACCGACAAAGGGATGGTATGTTGCTCATTCAGCATCAATAGGCGTGCATGCCCGGCCCGGAGCCCGGCTTGGGGTCGACCGCAAGCGGGGCGTTCCACGGGCGTTAAACTATCGCGTTGCACACTTTCTGGATGTACTCCGAAGTTATGGCCCGATCCCGCAGCCAATCCACTCCCCGCATGTCGCGCGACGCCACCCGGCTGGTCACGCTGGCCCAGGCGCTGAACCGCTCGGGCAGCCGCCTGGAAGACGTGTTCTGGGAGACCCAGCTTGGCGAAGCGATCCCGAAGCTGCTCAAGGGAGGGCAGGACGCTCCCCTGGAGGCGGCCCTGGACCACCTCGCGCAGAGCGACGTGGGCGCTTATGAAATCCTGATCGAACAGGCTGAAACCCTGTCCGAATCCATGAAGATCGAGAAGAACGGCGTGCGCTACGACGTTCTGCTGATCGTGGCGCCCATCGTCGCCTGGACGCGCTACGCCATTCCCACCGGCTCGATTCCCGCCGGCGCCCAGCAGGCCCTGCTCGCGCAGCTGCACGGGCACGTGCTGTCCAGCAAGGCGCGCAGCGCGCTGATGCCCGTGCTGGTCAGCGTCGACCAGATGCCGCGCACCTTCTCGGAAACCTGGCAGTGGCTGCAGCGCCTGGGCTCGCAGGCGCTGGGCGCCGAGACCACCAAGCCCTCGCTCAACACCGAGGTCGAGACCGCCAACATGCTGGCCGACACCCGCTACATCGTGGCGGCCGTGGCCGTGCCGGAGAACGAGCCCATCTTCCGCTGGCAGGAACAGATGGGCGAAGCCGACGCCAGCCGCGACGCCAGCCAGCAACAGTGGGCCGCCCAGGCCCAGCCCACGCTGGCCGCCCTGCTGCCCGGCTGCGGCTTCGAAATGCTGCTGCCCGACGCCTATTACGTGAGCAACCGCGAAGCGGACCGGCGCGTGCGCCCGCTGTCGCTGCGCGCGGCGGTCAGCTGGCTCGAAGGCGCGGTCAGCCTCGAGGCCTCGCAACTGCGCGCGGTGGTGGCCGGCTGCGGCGAAAACCGCATCGACGAATACCGCGTCGGCTTCACGGCCCGCAACAGCAACGACGTCTATTACGGCTGCGTGTGGCCGCTGTACGGCCGCGAGGAAGACCTGCCGGTCGACGAAGGCCAGCCCGACGTGATCGACGAGATCGCGGCGCTGCTCAAGGAATACGGCGTGACCGACGTGCGCCGCATCCCCGGCGTGCTGCCGCCCGAGTACTGCGAAGACTGCGGCGCGCCCTACTTCCCCAACCCGCTGGGCGAACTGGTGCACGCCGAACTGCCCGAGGACGCGGAAGCCTCCCCGGCCAAGTTCCACTAGGCCGAGCGCTGCCATGCAGGCGGACATCTTCTGCCGGGTCGTCGACAACTACGGCGACATCGGCGTGTGCTGGCGCCTGGCCCGCCGCCTGGCGCACGGCCGCGGCTGGGACGTGCGCCTGTGGGTCGACGACCTGGCCAGCTTCGCCCGCATCCAGCCCGGCATCGCGCCCGGCCTGGCGCAGCAGCGGCTGGCCGGCATCGACATCCAGCACTGGAGCGACGCGCCGGACCCCGCCCTGGCCTCGCGCGACGTGGTGATCGAGGCGTTCGCCTGCGATCCGCCCGCGGCGTTCCTGGAAAGCATGCGGCGCCGGCCTCCCGTCTGGATCAATCTGGAATACCTGAGCGCCGAGTCCTGGGTCGAAAGCTGCCACGGCCTGCCCTCGCAGCGGCCGGACGGGCTGGTCAAGCATTTCTTCTTTCCCGGTTTCACCGAAGCCACCGGCGGCCTGCTGCGCGAGCCCGGCCTGTCGGCCGAACGCGACGCGCTGCAGGCCTCGACGGATGCGCAAATCGCCTTCCTGCGTTCGCTGGGCGTGGGCGAGGAGCTGCTGTTGCGCCGCCGCGACGGCGCCCGCACCGTGTCCCTGTTTTGTTATCCCAGTGCGCCGGCGGCCGAGCTGGTCGGCGCGCTGGCGGCCGATCCGCGCCCCAGCGTGCTGCTGGCCCCCGAAGGCGTCGCGCCCGGGCTGGAAGCCGCCTGCGCGGCGCCCGGCGCGCCGCTGCTGGCCCGTCTGCCCTTCGTGGCGCAGCCGGACTTCGACCGCCTGCTGTGGTGTTGCGACCTGAACTTCGTGCGCGGCGAGGATTCTTTCGTGCGCGCCGCCTGGGCCGCGCGCCCGCTGGTCTGGCAGATCTACCCCCAGGACGGCAACATCCACCTGGAAAAGCTGGAGGCCTGGCTGGCGCGCTATCCGGCCCCGGAATCCGCCCAGGCCCTCATCCGCGCCTGGAACCAGCCCGAGCCCGGCCGGACGGCGGCCGCGCTGGCCGCCGCCCTGGCGCCGGATGCCTGGAACGGCTGGGCCGAGGCGGCCCGGGCCTGGGACGCCAGCCAGGCCGCGCGGCCCGACCTGGGCGAAAATCTGGCCGATTTCTGCGCAGAGTTGGCGAAGAAACGTTAGAATAGAGAGTTTTCCGAGAGCCCTGTATTTTGTCGGGCCTCAACTATGACGCCTCCCGGGGTGTGCACTAAGCCCAGGCGCCGGCCTTACGGCCAGCTTCCCGGGGGCTTTCTGCTAGCACGGCGAGTGCACCTATCACCCCGGAGTTTTATCGATGAAAACCGCTCAGGAACTGCGAGTCGGCAACGTGGCCATGGTTGGCAAGGACCCCCTGGTGGTCCAGAAGGCCGAATACAACAAGTCCGGCCGTAACGCCGCCGTGGTCAAGCTGAAGTTCAAGAACCTGCTGACCGGCGCCGCCAGCGAATCGGTCTACAAGGCCGACGAAAAGTTCGAAGTCGTCCAGCTCGACCGCAAGGAGTGCACCTACTCCTACTTCGGCGACCCGATGTACGTCTTCATGGACGAAGAGTACAACCAGTACGAAATCGAAGCCGACAGCATGGGCGACGCCCTGAACTACCTGGAAGAAGCGATGCCCGTGGAAGTGGTCTTCTACGACGGCCGCGCCATCTCGGTGGAACTGCCCACGACCATCGTGCGCGAAATCACCTACACCGAACCCGCCGTGCGCGGCGATACCTCGGGCAAGGTGACCAAGCCGGCCAAGATCAACACCGGCTTCGAACTGAACGTGCCGCTGTTCTGCGCCATCGGCGACAAGATCGAAATCGACACCCGCACCAACGAATACCGCAGCCGCGTCAACAACTGATCGGCCACGGACGAAAAAAATGCCAGACCTTCGGGTCTGGCATTTTTTTGGCTCTTTACCTCTTTACTATTGCAGGCGGTCGTCGTCCAGGAAGTCGGGTACCGCCATCACCTCGATGCCGTCGTCGGCCAGTTCGGCGCGCTCCTGCGGCGTGGCGGTGCCGCGGATGGGCCTGTCGTCGGCGTCGCCGGCATGGATGCGGCGGGCCTCTTCGGCAAAGCGCGCGCCGACGTTTTCGGTGTTGCGCAGCACGGCGCGGACCTGGCGCATGACCACGGCCTGCAGCGCCGCCATTTTTTCGGCTTCGCTGGCGTTGGCCGGCAAGGCGGGCCGGGAAGCCGGCTCGTGCAGATTGGCCACGTTCAGCCGCGGCGCCGACAGGCGCTTGGTGATGCTGGCCGACGCACAGACGGGGCACGTGACCAGGCCGCGCGCCTGCTGCGCGTCATAGTCTTCGTGCGAACCGAACCAGCCTTCGAAGAGGTGGCCGTGTTCGCACTCGAGGTCGAATACTTTGAGAGCCATGGCATTCATATGGGGTGCAATGGCCAGAATACAAGAAAATGCCGCCCGGCCCGCGCCCGCCTCGGGCTACTTCCCGCGCTTCTGGGCCGGCGCGCCCGCCACCTGGGCCTGCTGGGCCTGCAGCGCGTCGATCTGGCGCTGCAGATCGCGCAGCTGCTGGCGCACGTCCTTTTCCTGTTCGGCCAGCGCCGTCGCTTCCTGGCGCGACTGTTCCTGGCGCGCGGCGACCTGCTGTTCCTGCTGCAGGCGCAGCGCGCGGTCGGCCTGCAGGGTGCTCAGTTCGGCGCTGCGCGTGGCCAGCAGTTTTTCGGCGTGGGCGGTTTCGGCCTGCAGCTTGATGCGCTTGATGTCCACCTCGGCCAGGTCCGCCGATTGGGCGGCGAAGGCGCGATAGGTCGATTCGGCCTGCTTGTCCGACTGGGTCTTCAGCACGCGCCAGAAATCCTTCTGCTGGAACAGTGCGACGTAATAGGTCAGGTCGTCGGGCTTGAACAGCAGGCTTGCGCCATAGGTGCCGTTATAGGCCGTGCGCAGTTCGGAAACCTGGCGGTTCTGTATCAGCGACTGCAGTTCGGAAACGGTGGACGAGGGCCGCGCGGCCAGCGCCGGCGCGCTCGCCGGCGGCGTCACGGGCGTGGACGCCGCCTGCGTATCCTCCACCTGTTTAACCGTGGGACGCGGCTCCTCGGGCTGCGCGACGGCGCAGGCCGCCAGGCCGGACAGGGCCGTTCCCAACAGCGCCATGCGTGCGGCGCCACGGATAAAGTGGACTTTCATGCCTACCCCAAAAAAAAGTTTGCGGAACTATAGCAATTTATTTCACCGAGGACGCCCGGATTTACACCTCGGCGGCCTCTCCCTGCCCTGCGCCCAGGTGCAGCTTGCGCATTTTTTCCCATAGCACCTTGCGGCTGATTCCCAGCGCGTTGGCGGTGTCCTGGCGGCGCCAGCCGTTGCCGTCCAGCGCCGCCAGGATGCGGGCGCGTTCGGCGCGCTCGGCGTCGGTGAACACCGGCGGCTCGCACTGCGCGCCGGCGGCCGCCAGCGGCTCGGCGAGCTGGCCGAAGATGCGTTCGATGCGCGGCGGGTCCCAGGCATCGAGCTGGCGCCGCATGATGGCCACGCGCTCGGCCACGTTGGACAGTTCGCGCACGTTGCCGGCGAAGCGCGTCTGCGCGACGCGATCCAGCAGCCACGCGGGCGGCTCGTCCGGCGCGCCCAGCCGCTCCAGCAGGGCGCGGAAGATCGCCGCCTTCTCGGCGCCGCCGCGCTCGTCCAGGTTGGGGATGCGCAGTTCGATCACCGCCAGCCGGTAATAGAGGTCGGCGCGGAACTCCTCCTGCCCCACCAGGGCGCGCAGGTCCTTGTTGGTGGCGGCGACCAGGCGGAAGTCCACCGGCACTTCCACCGTCGAGCCCAGGCGCGTCACACTGTTCTGCTCCAGCACGCGCAGCAGCTTGACCTGCTGGTAGCGCGGCAGGTCGCCGATCTCGTCCAGGAACAGCGTGCCGCCGTGGGCCTGTTCGAAATAGCCCTTGTGCGCGCCGATCGCGCCGGTGAACGCGCCCTTGGCGTGGCCGAAGAAATGCGCCTCGAACAGGCCTTCGGGAATGGCGCCGCAGTTCACCGCCACGAAGGGGCCGTCCGACCACGGCGCGCGCTCGTGCAGCAGGCGCGCCACGCGCTCCTTGCCCACGCCGGTTTCGCCGTGGATCAGCACGTTGCTGCGGCAGTCGGCGTACAGCTCGGCTTCGGCCAGCAGTTCGCGCATCGGCGCAGACACCGCGATCAGCGGCTGTTCGCGCCGGGGCGCGGCGCGCTTGACCTGGTCCAGCACGCCCAGCAGTTCGAACAGCAGCTTGCGCAGATCGGAGGCGGTGAACGATGGCGGCAGCGTGTACGAGTATTCGGGCGGGTAGTAGCGCGGATCGCGCCCGCGCGCCTCGGACGCCACCCAGATGATGGGCAGGCCCTGCGCGGCCAGCCAGTCGTAGCCGCTGAAGCGCGTATCGCCCATCACCGACACCGACACCAGGGCCACCGCCGGCCGTCCGGCATCGCGCGGCGGCGGAAAGGCCGTGCCGGCGTCGGCCCGCAGCAGCGCCACGTCCATGCCGGCCAGGCAACGCTCGGCGCGGCTGGCGATGTCGGAGGTGCCCTCCCAGACATAGAGATCGAATTCGTCGCGCATGAATTTCTGGCTCATGGCGCGAACCTCGCGGGCAGACAGGCAGCGGAAATCACGATATTCACCATCAGTACACCAGGCGGGGCTTGCCGCAATCCACGGAAATCAGGGAGACGTCGGTCTGGCCCAGGCTCAGGCCCAGCAGATTGAGCAGCTGCTGCAGCAGCACCGACAGCGTGTCCAGCAAAGGCGTCAGCAGCGCGACGACCACCGACAGCACGCCGCCGACCTGCCCGCCGTCGCTCAGGGCGAGCGCGCCGACCGCTTTGACGCGGCATTGCCGGATATCGTCGGGGCCGCCGGCCATGAAGCAGGCCACGTCGCTCAGCGGCGCCGCCAGCAGCGTGTTCAGGATGCCGCCGACCAGCTGCAGCGTGCCGCCCAGCACGCCGGTCAGGCCGCCGGTGCTCAGGCGAGTGCCGAGCCGCTCCATCGCGTCCTTGGACCACTGCATGTCGTTGACGACCTTGGACACGGTCTTGCCGGCATGCGAGGCGTCGCCGCCCACCAGCCTGGCGGCAAGGTCCGCGCGCTCCTTGTCCGTCAGCGGCGTGCCGGTACTGAACAGATCGCCCAGGATGCCGCCGATCAGCGCGTCCGACAGGTTGGACGCCAGCTGCGCCAGGTCGACCTGGGAGGCGTTGATCGTGGTGCTGGAGTCCGGCGACGGCGGCTCGGTCAGCAGCACCGATACCGGCGTGGACGACGGAAACACCGACAGCGGCGGGTCGGCGATCTTGGCGGTCAGCGGCAGGATGCCCAGCACGTTCAGCACCTCGTGGCGTCCGATGGCGGCCGAGGCCGAGGACTCGCAGCTATTGGTCAGCGACACGAAATGATTCGGGTCCCGGTCGGTGCTGGACTGCATGGCGGGGAAGCTGCCCAGGCACAGGTTCACCAGCGACGAGGACACGTCGATGACGGCCTGCGCTTCGGTCAGCGGCGCCTCGCACAGCTTGCTGACGGTGCCGGTCGATTGCGCCACGTCGATGATGATGGGCAGGTCCACGCGGGTGCCCAGCGTGTCCGACAGCAGCGGGCCGACCAGCGGGATGGTGGCGGTGTTGACCCGCAGGTACACGCGGATGCCGGCGCTGGTGGCGCGCGCGCCCACGCCGCCGATGCCGATGGAAGGCGGCTCGACCACGCGCACCTGCGCGTCCACGCCCAGCAGCGGCACGCTCAGCCCGAGGTTGATGAGGTTCTCGCCGTTGGCGATCACCAGCGCGGTCTCCAGGATGTTGCGCGCGTTGATCTCGGCCTGCAGCGCGGAATGCGCGCCGCCGCCCTGCACCGACAGGTCGAGCAGACCGCCGTCGCCGAACAGCTTGACCGGCAGGTCCAGCGGCATCACGTCCAGCGCCACGCCGATAGCCTTGGCCAGCAGCCCCACGTCGGCGCTGGCCGTGCCCATTTTGTCGATGACGCTCAGGGTCGCGTTGAGCAGCTGGCCCAGCGTCAGGTTCTCCACGGCCGCCAGCTGTTCGGGCGTGCCCACGCCGGTTGCGACCGACAGCGGCAGGCCCAGGGCCTTGAGCAGGCCGGCCGGCGTGATCTGGACGTTGGCCAGCCCGGCCGCGTCCAGCACGTCGAGCTGGGCCGGCGAGGCGCCGACGGTGGCCAGCAGCCGCGACAGCAGGCCGCCGCGCTCCAGGCGCAGCAGGCGCGAGCCGACCGAGAAGACGGCGACCGGCCTGGAATTGGCCGCCACCGCCGAGACCGAGGCCGGCAGGCCGCCATCGCCGCCGCTGAAGCTGGGGATGATGCGGCTCAACCGCTTGCTGACCGTCACGCGCACGGCGTTGAACGCCTCGTCGCCGGCCGGATCGAACAGGTGCATGCCGGCGGCGTCGGCGCGGTCCGGGTCCCAGACCTTGCATTCGACGGTGATGTCGGCGTCCGTGAAGCGGTCGATCAGCGTGGGGATGTTGCGCCGCGCCGAGGCCCGGCCGGCCGCGATCGCCGGCGCGCAATCGGCTGGCGCGCCCAGCCCCAGCGCCTGCACCGCCGACAGCGCGGCAAGGTCCGCGCCCTTCTGCATCTCGCGCTTCATGTAGAAGCCGTAGGCCAGCTGCGCCGCGCCCAGCAGCACCACCCCCACCAGGATCGCGAAGACCACGGCCACGGTGATGCTGCCGCGCTGGCGCGGCAACGGGACGGGACGCGAAGAATGAGCGCGCATGTTCGGTTCCGGCTCGGGTCCGGGCATCAGTTTGTGTTCTTGGTTTCGACGCGCTTCTGCAGCCACTCGGGGATCGGGTGCTTGAAGCTGTCCAGATAGCGGTTCCAGGCGGCGGTGGACACCGGCCCCAGGATGGGCAGCGCGCCGCCCGCGCGCCGGCCGTCGGCCTGCGCCGCCAGCAGGCCGCGCGTGACGTCGCCGAACGCTTCCGGCGCGGCCTCCTGCGGCGCGGCGCTAGCCTGTTGCGGCAGCGGCGTGGAAACCTGCTGTACCACCGGACGGTCGGGCATGGCGGCCGGCGCCGCAGCCGGGGCGGTCGGGGCCGCGGGCGTCGGCGCGCCGGCGGCCATGCCGCCGGTCAGCGGCGCATTCGACTGCGCATGCGCGGCGGGCGCGGCCAGCGCCAGGGCGGAGAACAGCAGCGTGGTGTAGGAACGGATGTGGGACATGTCGAAATTCCTGGCTGAATACGGTTAACGCACGATGGGCCCGTTGCCCAGGCCCTCCATCAAGGGGCTCATCATCGGCATCACGGCGCCGCCCGCGCCGGAGACGCGGGTGGCCGGCAGGCCGGCCGCGGGCATGGGCATGGGCGCGACCTGGCCGCGGATCTCGGCAGCCAGGCGCAGCACCTGGCCGCGGGCCTCCTCGCCCAGCTGCGCCTGGTCCATTAGGCGCTGCGCCTTGAGCGGGTCGCCTTCGACCAGCAGCAGCACCGCCATATTGGCCAGCACCCGGCCGTTCTCGGGCGCGAGTTCGGCCGCCTGGCCCAGCGGCACGCGGGCGCCGTTCAGGTCGCCGGCGCGCAGCCTGGCGTAGCCCAGGTCGCCCAGGATCTGCGCGTTCATCGGCGCCAGCCGCGCCGCCTGCGCGAAGTCGTCGGCCGCCTGCTCGTACTGGCCGCGGCCGCCGGCGATCAGGCCCAGGCCATGCCAGCCCTGCGCGGCCTGCTCGCCGCGGGTCAGCGCGCGGTAGGCCTGTTCGCTGGCGGCGGTCTGGCCGGTCTGGCGCAGCGCGTCGGCGCGCATGACGGCCACGCGGCTGTCGGCGCCGAACTTCTGCTGATAGGCGTCGATGTAGGCCAGCGACGCGAAATAGCGCTCCTGGCGCTGCGCCTCGGCGATCATCGACAGCATCATCTCCGGCTCGCGCGGCCGGTTGCGGCCCTGGGCCTCGTCTTCCTGCTGGCGCGCCAGCGCCTGCTCCTGCTGCTGTTGCTGGATCAGCTGCCACGCCGACTCGGCGCCGTTGCTCTTGCACCCCGCCAGGCCCGCCAGCACCGCCGCCGCGGCCATGCCGCGCGCGCAGCCGCGCCGCCAATTCATCGCGCCCGCCATCATGTTCCCCCCATGCGCGACAACGCGCGTATCACCGCTATGAATCCCGCTCCGCCCGTGACGATCAGCAGCGCCGGCAGCAGGGTCACGATCATGACGCCCGTCATCTTGACGGTGGTCTTGCCGACCCGCTCCTTCAGCTCCAGGCGGCGCGATTCGCGCAGCCGTTCGCCGAAGCGGTTCAGCGGCTCCTGCACCGCGCCGCCGTGCTGGTCCACCTGCGCGATCAGGCGGCAGATGGCGGACAGATCGTCGTTGTCGAAGCCGGTCGCCAGCCGCGCCAGCGACTGTTCGCGCGTGCGGCCGCGCACGTAGAGTTCGGAGGCCAGCCGCAGTTCCTGCGACAGCACCGGCAGCACCTGGCCGAATTCCGCCACCAGCACCTGCAGGCTCTGGTCGATGGACAGCCCCACTCCCTGCAGCAGGCGCAGCAGGTCCACCAGCAGCGGCAGTTCGTCGGCCGCCAGGCGCCGGCGGCGCGCCACGCGGCGGCGCAAGGCCCATTTGGGCAGCATGTAGCCGAACCCGAAGCCGAAGAAGGCGGCGAGCAGCATGCCGCCCAACGAGCCGATGTGGCCATAGCGCAGGCCCGCCGTCACCGCCGCCACCGGCAGCAGCAGCGCCAGGCCGAAACGGGCCACCACGAAGCGCGAGCGGGCCGTGGCGGCGTCGGCATAGCCGGCCATGTCCACCAGCTTGCGGTCTTCGGCGGCCAGGAGCGCATCGGCCAGGCGCCCCTGGCTCAGGCGCCTGCCGAACGAATCGGCGGCGCGCGCGGCGGCCGCCAGGCGGCCCTGCGCGTCGGCGGCCGGCAGCGGCGCGGCCGCGCCCTCGCCCATCTGGCGCGCCGCCAGCGCCTGGTCCACCACCTGGCGGCTGCGGCTCTGGCCGCGCAGGCGCCGCACCAGGCCCACGCCCAGCACCAGCATGGCCGCCGCGATCAGCATCAGCGCCGCGGCCAGCGTGGTCGAGGCGTTCCAGGATTGCAGGATATGCATCGCGCCTCTCATCAGATCGACTTGGCCATGCGGTACAGCCAGTAGCTGCCGCCGATCTGCAGCGCCACCGCGGTCACCAGCATCTTGAAGCCCGCCGGGTCGTGCCACAGTCCCATGAAGAGATTGTTGTTGGTCACGATGATGAAGCCGGCGATCCCCACCGGCAGCAGCGCCAGTATCCAGGCCGACAGCCGCACCTCGGCCGAGCTGGCCGACAGTTCGTTGCGCGCCTGGGCCACGTCGCGCATGAACGCGGCCATGCGCTCCAGCACCTGGTCGCTGCGCCCGCCGAAGCGCATCGCCAGCGACACCACGGCGGCGATCATGTACAGCTCTTTCAGCCCGTACAGGCGCGACACGTGCACCAGCGCCGCGTCCAGCTCCTTGGCCGAGCGGCTCAGGCTGGCCGCCGTCTCCACCACTTCGCGCAAGGGTTCGTCGGTGTTGGCGGCGGCGGTCTGGAAGGCCGAGCCCATGCTGTTGCCGATGGTGACCAGGCGCACGATGTTGTCCAGGAACGCCGGCAGCTGCGCGATCATGCGGCGCTGGCGCTTGTCGGCGCGCAGCCACAGCAGGAAGTACTCCAGCACCGCCACCAGCACCAGCGTCACCGCGCCGGACAGCCCGCCCAGCAGCAGCCAGGCCAGCGCCGCGCCGCCGAACAGCGGCGCCGCCAGGCGCAGATAGAAGCCGGGGCTCTGGCGTATGCCGGCCACCAGCAGCAGGCGGTCCCATCCCAGCAGGCCGCTGCGCATGGCGCGCGAACCGGCCGCGAACGTGTCGTCGTCCGGGCGCGCGTCGCGCACGCGGTTGAGCTGGTTCTCCAGGAACGCCGAGCTCGCGGCGCGGCGCGCGCCGCGGCTGGCGTGGCGCCACAGCAGCGCCGCGCCCAGCATCAGCGCCAGCGCCAGGCCGGCCAGTATCAGGACCCGCTCCATCAGCGCCTCCGGCTCCAAAACCCGCCGCCACCGCCGCCATCGCCGTCGCCAGACGCGGCGTCGTTGGCGCGCGCCTCGCTGCGCATCCTGGCCAGCTTGGGCGTATGCGGATGGATGCCCAGCCATTTCCAGCGGTCTTTTTCCTCGCCCTCCGGCGTCAGGAAGGTTTCGTGGCGGTACAGCTCCTGCGTGGAAATCACGTTGTCGCCCATGCCCGTCACCTCGGTCACCGACAGCACGCGGCGCTTGCCGTTGGACAGGCGGCCGATCTGCACGATGAAGTCGAGCGCGCTGGCGATCTGGCGGCGCAGGCTGTCCTCGCTGCCCTGGAAGCCGGCGAAGCCCGCCAGCATCTCGATCCGGTACAGGCACTCGCGCGGCGAGTTGGCGTGGATGGTGGCCATGGAGCCTTCATGCCCGGTGTTCATGGCCTGCAGCATGTCCATGACTTCGGCGCCGCGCACTTCGCCCACCACCACGCGGTCCGGGCGCATCCGCAGGCTGTTGCGGATCAGCTCGCGGATGGTCACCGCGCCGCTGCCGTCGAAGCCGCCCTGGCGCGATTCCAGCCGCACTACGTGCGGGTGGTTGAGCGACAGTTCGGCCGTGTCCTCGACCGTGACCACGCGCTCGGTGCCGGGGATGAAGAACGCCAGCGCATTGAGCAGCGAAGTCTTGCCCGAACTGGTGCCGCCGGACACCAGGATGTTGCAGCGGTTCTTCACCGCCTCGTGCAGCAGCCGGTAGATCTCTTCGTCGAACGTGCCCAGCGTCAGCAGGTCGGCGGGCTTGAGCGGGTCCTGGCGAAACTTGCGGATCGACACCATGGGGCCGTCCACCGCCAGCGGCTCGATCACCACGTTCAGCCGCCCGCCGTCGGGCAGGCGCGCGTCCACCATGGGGCTGGATTCGTCCAGGCGGCGGCCGATGGGCGCCAGGATGCGGCGCACGATGCGCAGCACGTGCTGATTGTCGGTGAAGCGCAGCGTCTCGCGCGCCAGCACGCCGCGGCGCGACACGAACACGTTGTCGTAGCCGTTGATCAGGATGTCTTCCACCGCCGGGTCCGCCAGCAGGTCCTCCAGCGGCCCCAGGCCCGCCAGTTCCTTGGTCAGGGCCTCGGCGATCTGCCGCATCTCGCCTTCGTTGATCGGCACCCTGCGCAGCCGCACGAAGCTCGCGACCTCGATGTCCACGAACTCCTGGATCGCCGAGCGCGCCCAGCGGCCGAACTCGGCGCCCAGCTCCTCGATGCGGGAAAGCAGGTGCTCGTAGGCCGCCGTCTTCACTTCCTGGTAGCGGTTCGACGCCGAAAAACCGGAGTCGCCTTCGCCGCCGAACTCAACCGTCGCTGTCATGATCATGTGGGATTCCGTTGCTGTCCGTCCGTGTTGCCGTCAACCCGCCATGCGGCGGTGCACGCCGGGCAGCCAGGTCGCGAGCCAGCCGGCGCGCCCGCCGGCGGCGTGTTCGTGGGCGCTCAGTTTTTCGGCCAGCGCCTGCACCGCGCGCACGTAGATGTCGCGTTCGGCTTCTTCATGCAGCAGATGGCCCTGGTTGGTGCACACCATCAGCGCCAGCGTGCGGTCGGGCAGCGTGCCCACCAGGTCCAGCTGGAAGCGCTCGGCGATCTGCTGCGCGGTCATGCCGTAGCGCTCGTCGTAGCGGTTGACGATCAGCCCCAGGCTGCGGCGGTCCACGTGCATCTGCTCCAGTTCCTGCAGCAGGCCGGCCAGCGACACCAGCGCGCCCACGCTCTGGTCCGTCACGATCCAGTTCTGCTCCGAGGCGCGCGCCAGGCCGGCCACGAATTCGGGATTGGTGAAGCCGCCGGCATCGGCCACCACCACGCCGAAATGCTGGCGCATGCGCTCGAACACCAGCAGCGAATCGGACAGCGAGGCGTCGCGCATCTGCGCCAGGTCGCGCGGCAGCGACAGCACGCTCAGGCCATTGGCCGTGTGCGGCATGGCCGAGCCCAGCAGCGTGGAGTCCAGGCGGCGCAGGTTGCGCGCCGCCTCGGCGAAGTCGAAGTCGCCGCCGATGTTCAGGTACAGCTGGCAGTCTCCCACCGGCCAGCCCAGGTCCATCAGCGCCACGCGGCTCGACAGCGGCAGCGTCGAGCCGGGCTCGGCCGCGGCCGCGCGCGCGGCCTTGCCGCCGGCCGCGTTGCGCGCGCAATGGGCCTGTTTGAGGCGGTCCTGCACCATGCCGGCCAGGTGCACGGCCAGCGTGCTGGCGCCCACGCCGGGGCGCGCGCTCAGCAGCAGCACGCTGCGCCGCGATCCGCCGCCGGGCGCGTCGCCCGCCTGCGCGTTCATCAGGCGCTGCACGATTTCCTTGATTTCCTGCGGCGCCACCGTGGGATCGACGAAGTCGCTGACCCCGGCGCGCAGGGCCGCGATCGCGCCTTCGGGCTGGCTCAGCAGCCCCACCGCCACGCGCGGCAGGCTGGGCGCGATGCGCGCCAGCAGGCGCGCCAGCTCGGCCGACTTGAACAGCTTGCCGGGCTCGTCCTCGCTCAGCGTGAAATCCAGGAACACCACCTGCGGCGCGATGTCCGCCAGGCGCCGCGCCAGTTCTTCCGTGCCGGGCGACTCCTGGGTCAGCATGCCCATGTCGCCCAGCGCCTGCCCCAGCTGGGCGGCGATGTCCGCCCCGCGGGAGCAGAACAGGAATCGCCTGCCGTTCTGCAGGCCCTTCCATTCGCTCGTATGTGTCTTCATATCGTTCACCGCGAAAATCCCGGCATCTGCTGGCCGCCCATCGGGCCGGTCAGGTAATAGCCCCAGGCGTTGAAGCCGTTGTCGGCGCGCTCCTGCCTGGCCCCCGGCAGCGGCAGCGTGACGCCGCGCGCGATGGGGCGCACCAGGCGCGGCGTCACCACGATGACCAGCTCGGTGTCCTCCTGCTTGTAGTCCAGGCTGCGGAAGAAAGTGCCGATGATGGGCAGGTCGCCCAGCAGCGGCACCTTGCTGACCATCGCCTTGGTCTGGCGCGACACCAGGCCGCTGATCACGAAGCTCTCGCCGTCGCCCAGCTCCACCGTGGTGTCCGCGCGGCGCGTGCGCAGCGCCGGAATGATGGAGGCGGAGTTCTCGCCGTTGCTGATCGCGATGCCGTTGCTGTAATCGAGTTCGCTGGCCTCGGGCGCCACCTTCAGCGAGATGCGGTCGCGCGACAGCACGGTGGGCGTGACGGTCAGGCCGATGCCGAACGGCTTGAACGTGACCGACACGGTGCCCAGCCCGCCGGATTCAGGGATGGGCAGCTCGCCGCCGGCCAGGAAGCTGGCGCTCTGGCCCGTCAGCGCCACCAGCGTGGGCTCGGCCAGCACGCGCGCCATGCCGTTGTTCTGCAGCAGCCGCAGATTGGCCGAGAAGTTGTTGGTGTCGTAGAACAGCGAGAAGCCCGAGGCCGCCGCGCCCAGGTTGGCCGGCACCAGGCTGGCGCTGGCGCTCCACGGGCCGCTGCCGCCGGCCGACCAGTTGATGCCCGCTTCTTTCATGACGGAGCGCGACACCTCGACCACTTTTACCTCCACCTGCACCACGCCGCTGGTGCCGGCCGAGGACACGTCCACCACGTTCTTTTCGCCGCCCACGGCCGAGGCCGCCATCGCCACGGACGCGACCTGCCCCATCGGCGTTTCGGCGTGGCCGGACACCACCGCGCGGTCGCCGGCGATGTCGATGTTGGCGCCGCCGGCGATGCCGCGGCTGGCCAGCGCGCCCTGCACGCTGCCGCCCACGCGCAGGTTCCAGACCTGGGGCGCGGGATTGGAGCCGCTCCAGACCTGCAGCTGCGTGGTGCCGGCCTTCTTGCCGTAGACCAGGATGGCGCCCGCGCGCTTGCCGCCGGCGGGCAGGATCTTGACGTCGGCCACTTCCGGGTCGCCGATGGCCAGGCGCGAGGGCACGGCGCCGTCCAGCAGCAGGGTCTGCTGGCCCTTGACCGCCAGGTTCAGGTCGCGGACCGGCGCCGGCGCGCTCGCGGCCGGCGTCGCGGTTTGCGCTACGGCGCTCGCGCCGCAGCCGAACGCGGCAAGCGCCGACAGGACACAGATGACGGTGGTGCGCTGATGTTTCTTCATGGTGCTGGATCGAGTTATTTGGGAGAGTCCAGCCGCCGGGGCCCGCATCGGCCCCGCGGCCGCTGTCAGTAACGCACGCGCTCGGTCTTGTCGCCGCGCACGATTTCCACCGACCGGCCGCCGCCGGCATTCGCGCCGCGCGCCACGGCCGCGGGCGTACGCGCCGCCGTCGTGGTGCCGTCGAGCTGCACCAGGCTTTCGCCGGCATAGGCGCGGTTCGGCGCGAGCTTGAGCGCATCGCGCTGGGCCGGCGTCAGGTCGGCGCGCACCGGCAGCACGCTGCCGCGCTGCACGAACAATTCCGTGTCCGGCAGGGCCTCGTCGCCCAGCGGCCGCAGCGCCAGCTGCAGGCGGCCGGCGCGGCTGGCCAGCATCAGTTCATTGACGCGTTCCAGCGGCACGGCCAGCACCGCGGTCTTGGCCGGCTGGTTCGGCACGCCCGCCTGCCCTGCCGGCTTTTCCTCCGGACCGTCCACCGAAGCCTTGCCGTAGGCCAGCACGCGCAGCTGCGATTGCAGCAGGCGCGCCTGCGCGCCAGGCACTTCCTGGCCTTTCTCGATCATGAAGAACACGTCGACCCAGTCGCCCGGACCGATGCGGTTGCCGCCGCCCACGACTTCGTCGACCGCGATGGCCACGGCGCGTTCTCCTTCCTTGAGCTGGCGCGCCAGTCCCTGCGCCAGCAGGCTGGGCAGCATGGGATCGCCCGCGGCGATATCGACCTTGGCCACTGCGCCTTCCAGCGGCGCGGCCGCCTCATAGCCGCCCGACAGCGCCGCCTGCCACTGCGCCACTTCCAGCATCCGGGCCGCGTCGATGCGCGTGCCGGCCGCGATCGGCGTCTTGGCCACGACCACCGGATAGCGCTTGACGGGCGCGGCGACCGGCGCCGCCGGCGCGGGCGCCGACGCCGCGGCGGCTGGCGCGCTGGCCGGCGCGGACGCCAGCCTCCAGGCGATGAAGGCCAGCACCAGCCCCGCTACCAACAACATCCCTGCGACGATCTTGCTCAAACTGCTCATGGTGTCCCCTGCGATATCTGTACGACGGCTTGCGAATGCAATTGGTTGGGAATCCAGTTCCGGCCCATGCCCGGCAACGAGGTGATCAGGCCCTGCAGGGTGGCCAGCAAGGGCCAGGACTGGGTTTCATAAGTCAGGTTCACGGTGGCGCAGTCGGACTGCCGGCCGGCCGGGCCGCTCCACTCGCAAGGCGCGCGCGAGGCCGCGCACACCACGCTGGAGCCGGACGAGAACGCGCTCATGGCGGCGGAACAGGCCGCCGCCGGCACGTCGGGCTCGCCGTTGTAGCGGGCCGAAACCGCGGCGCGCGCGCCGTCGGTCGCGGCCGCGGCCAGTTGCTGCTGCATCCAGAACAGCGCGCTCACGCCCAGCACGCCGCAGATGAACAGCAGCAGCACGATCAGGGTCAGCGAAAACTCCAGCGCCGCGACGCCGCGCTGGCGCCGCGGCCGGCAATGGAGCGGATGAGGGGTGCGCATCTCAGCCCTCCCCGTCCAGCTGGTCCAGATGCACGGTCGCGCGCGCGCTCAGCACGCCGGAGGCCGGCATCAGCGCCGTGCGCAGCAGCGGCACCGTGGGGATGAGCGGATGGGCGCCATACGGATAGGACACCGTCACTTCGATCTGGCCGTCGGCCAGCGGCAGGCCGCTGCACGCGCCGCCGCCCGAACTGCTCAGCGCGCCCGCGCTGCCGCACACCGCCACCCGCACCGGCGAGGCCGACAGCGTGCTGATCCATTCGGCCCGCTGCAGCGCGGTGTCGCGTCCCGCCCCGGCCCGCGCCGCCAGCGAAGCGGCGCCGCCCTGCCATTGCAGGATCTTGCGCGCGCCGTCCTGCGCGGCCAGCGCGACGGAGTTCTGTGCGGCGGCGACCAGCGAATAAGTCAGAATCCCGTAGAACAACAGGAAGAACACTACGAATACCAGGCCGAATTCCAGGGCATAGACGCCACGCTGAGCGCGGCGATTCCCATGTATGCGGCGTACGGAATCTGGCGCAGCCGCGCGCCCGGCGCCCACACGCGCGAGAGCGCCAGCACCAGCAAGGCATGCAGGCCCGCCAGCAGGCTCGACAGCACGAGCACCGCCAACAGCGCAGGCAGCCCCAGCAGCAGTCCCAGCACGGCGATGGCCTTGACGTCGCCCGCGCCCATCAGGCGCCGGCTCCACAGCAGCAGGAACGGCAGCGCCGCGGCGAACCCCAGCCAGGCCATGAGCCAGCCGGACCAGCGCGGCGGATAGGCCCAGCCGGGGGCCAGCCACGCGGCCAGCAACCACAGCAGCTGAAGCGCGAACCCCGACACCACCAAGGCGTTCGGGACGCGGCGGTAGCGCAGGTCGTTGTAGACCAGCGCCAGATTCCAGCTTGCGAACAGCAACCACCACAATGCTTCCCCTGGAGACAAGGCAGGACCTTCAAGAATCGGAAATCGGATACGACAGCGGACGCGCGGCGTGCTTTTCGAATCAAATAAAAAAAGCTGGACGGGAGCCGCGGCAGCGGGCGGGCGGCCCGCCGTCGCGGCATGGGAAGCGATCGGGATCAGCCCGGCGTGTTGTCGCTCAGCGCGCCGCCCAGTCCCGTGAACAGGCCTTCGAGCGCGTCGGTGAACGTGCCCACCACGGCCAGCAGCGCCACCGCGATCATGCCGGCGATCAGGCCGTATTCGAGCGCGGTGATGCCCTCTTCTTCATTCCAGAATTGCATGAGTTTTTGCTTCATTTTCGAACCTCACTGGTCTCGATTGATCATCAAGCCGCCCCGCCGGCGGCAGGCCCGGCCACACTTCCAGAACCACTCGCACACCGTCGCAACTGCAAGGCGGCGCGCGTCCGGAATCCTGCTTATTCCGGCCCCGGGACGGACCCGGGATACTTGCCCGGATGCGCCACCGGCGCCGATTCAATGATCGAGTCAATGCGCTGCGCCGTGCGCACGCGAAACCGCCGGGACGCCCGCTGCAGATGCCAGCGCATCAGCAGCATGGTCGCCACGGATAATGCAAACGCGATATAGGGCAGCATTGCGCCGCCGATCTGCGCGCCGGAATATTCGCGGGACGTGGTGCAGACCACGGTCCCGGCCGCGGCGCCGGTGTAATGCATGCCGCAGATCGCCACCGCCATCAAAATGGCCGCGCCGGCGCGCTGGCGTTCGTTCTGGGTATTGAAGGCGAGCCACAATGCGGCCGACGCGGCCACCACGGCGATAAACACCGAGGCCGTCACCATGGGCAGGTCCCAGGCCAGCACGGCCGGCATGCGCATGGCGCTCATGCCTACATAATGCATGGAGACCACGCCCAGCCCGGTGGCCACGCCGCCCGTCAGGCAGCGCAGGAAAGTAAAACGCTGGCGGCCGACAAACCAGAATGCCCAGCCGGAAAAACCCGCGGCGACCAGGAAACTGAGCAGCGTGAGGTCGAATTGATAACCCACGTCGAAAGGCAGGTTCTGGGCCTGCATACCGATGAAATGCATGCTCCAGATACCGACACCGCCCATTGCGACGGCGCCGATCAGTATGTAGCCGAAACGGATTTCGCCATCGCGGGTTTCCGCCCGGATACCCGCCGCGGCCAGCATCGCCACGTAGGAACCGAGCACCGCAACGAAAAACGAAAGCGCCACCAGGCCACCGTGGAACGAAAGCGGAACGATTTCACCTGACGTCATGGACAGCCTCTTTTGAAACTGGCCGCACGCAGCGCTGCGGGCCCCATGATTCTGCTTGCGGTCATCCTTTTCAAACTTGCGGATTTCCTTGGGCTGAACATTTCGATGCAATGAGAAGATACGTTATTTGTAGTCTTGTATATTACCATTTAATACACACCAGGGTTTTCCCTTATATTCGCAATAATGCTGTATTTAAATGTAAATAACGCTCTTTAAGTTAAGAATATCTCATTGAAAAACATATGGTTATCTAATGAACATGCCAATTCATGCAGTTTCAAATTTGCAACAACTTAGCGAAAACGCTAATTCACTATATGGTCCAATGAAATAAATTGTCATTTTAGTCAGCGACTGGCACCATAACGCGACCCCGGCGGCCGGCGGTGGAAATAGTCGATAAATATCGGAAAGGCCATGGAACTGCGCCGCGGAAACAAGAGACATCAAAAGGCATGAGACGTACATTTCCGGCAGCTTCAGTTTCCCTGGTCCTCGCCTGCGCCCTCGCGGCAGCCGGCAATGCTCGCGCAGACGGCCCTTTGCGCGGCAATCCCGTCGATTCCATGCCCAAACTGGAGCGGCCGCCGTCGGCCACGCAGCCGCCGCCCGTGGTGCAGACGGCGACGCCGGAACAAATGGCTTTGCAGGCGCGGCTGGCGCAGCGCATCGTGCCGCGCAATTTCGACGTCAGCGGCGTGCGCGCGATTCCCTTCGAAGAAGTGGCCGCATTGCTGAGCCCGCTGGCCGGCAAGGAAATAAGCCTGGGCGAACTGGTCCAGCAGGTCGACAAAATCACGCTGCTGTACCGGGAAAAAGGCTATCCGCTGTCGTTCGCGCTGGTGCAGAACCAGAGTTTCGCCAACGGCCTGGTGGTGGTGACGGTGGTCGAGGGATATATCGGCTCAGTGCGCATCGAAGGCGATATCGGCAACGCGCAAGACCGGCTCGATACCCTGGCCGGCCCGTTGAAAGAGGAAAGGCCGCTCAAGCAGGCCACGCTGGAACGCCAGCTGAATCTGATGCGCACGGTGCCCGGCGTCAAATTCACGCCCAGCCTGGATCTGCCGCGGCGCGCCGACGGCGCCACAGAACTGGTATTGGCGGCCAGCCGCCAGCCGGTCAGCCTGACCGGCGGCATCGCCGACCTGGGCACCGGCATGCAGCCGCTGGTGAATATGGCGACCAACAGCCTGACGCCGCTGGGCGAACAGGTGAAGCTGACCGCCGCCGTGCCCTTCAATACCGACGACGTGAAATACTTCAACGGTGAAATCCGCGTGCCGATCGGCGCCGACGGCCTGGCGCTGAAAATCGACGGCTACCACTACGACGCGCGCCCCGAGGACGATGCCATCGAATATCTCGGTTTCGAGCGCCGCGTCAAAAACGACCGCGTCGGCCTCGGCGTGAGTTATCCGTTCCTGCTCAACAACAGCCGTTCGCTGACCGGCACGCTGGGCGTCTATGCCGCCAATTCCAAGGACCGCTACGACGCGCGCAACAGCGACCGCTGGCTGCAGCAGGACGCCCGCGTGCGCGCCGCCAACGCGGAACTGCGTTATATCCAGGTATCCGAGAGCCAGGCCACCGACATCACGTTAGGCGTCGCCAAGGGTTTCGACGCCGCCGGCGCCAAAAAAGACATCTCAACCAATTACGGCTATTCCGCCACCCCGATCCTGGACCTGGATTTCACCCGCTATAACCTCAACGCCAAGCAGACCTTTGCGTTGCCGGGCCAGTTCGGGCTGGTTTTCTCGGGCGCCGGGCAATATTCCAGCAATATCCTGCCTTCCTCGGAGCAGGTCTCGTACGGCAGCTGGCGCTACGCCATGGGCTATCCCCAGGGAGAACAAAGCGGGGATAAAGGCATAGGCGTCTCGGCGGAAATAAACCGGCGTTTCGGCACCGGCTGGCAGTACCTTTCCAGCGTGCAACCCTATGCGATGGTCGACTATGCGCGCACCTGGTACAACAACAAAAGCCTGCAGGAACTGAACCAGCGGCATTTGTCTTCGGTGGCGCTGGGGCTGCGGATCACGGACGATAAGTATTATCTATTCGATTTCAACGTCGCCAAGCCGGTGGGGTCGGCGACGGTCGACAATGACCGCGACCTGCGTTTCAACGCGAATTACTCGCTTTATTACGACGCGTTCTGAGCGCGGCGTTACGTAACGCCGCCCGTAACGTAACGGCCGATAACCGGCCATTCGTAACATTCGCAGCCTGCGCGAGATCGTAAATCTGCGTATTTCTCGAATAAGGGTAAACCCTTAATAACTCATAACAACATGAATTGAAAGGGTTTTATCCTTGAAAATCCCGCCCGCCGCGCCGCGGGCGTTTTTTTGAAGAAAGTTGGCACGCTTTGTGCATGTGTAGATGTATCGGGCCGTTTCTTGCCTGACTCTTCCAACACAAGGAGTTCGCCATGCATACCAATATCGAGACTCGCCGCATTTCGCGCATCCTGACATCCACCGTCCTGGCCGCGGCGCTGATGAGCGCCCTGGCCGCCTGCGGCGGCGGCGGTGGCGGCAGCAAGTCGGCGAGCCTGCCGGGCACGGTCATTCCCGAAACGCCGGGAGGCGGCGGTGGCGGCAATGGCGGTGGCGGCGGCAATGGCGGCGGCGACGGCGGCACCAACCCGGGCGGCACCGATCCCACCAATCCGACCAACCCGATCACGGCTGGCCTGCTCGAAACCACGCTGGGCAACACCGGCGCCGCGGTGGACAACACCCTGCCCCTGAACCTGGACACCACGCTGGGCGGCGTAGGCAAGGCGCTGGACCCCACCATCAAGCCGGTGGCCGACACCGTCGTCGGCCTGACGCAGGAAATCGGCGCCACCACGGGCCTGGGCCAGCCGGTGGACGGCACGGTCAAGCAGGTCGGCGGGCTGGTGAGCGATCTCGGCACCACGGTCAAGGGCACCGGCCTGCCCGGCGGGCTGAGCACCGGCCTGGGCGGCCTGGTGGACGGCCTGGGCAAGACCGTGGCCAGCACCGGCGGCCTGCTGCATGCCGATCCGAACAACCCCAATCCGCTGACGACCGTGCTGGGCAACGCCACCGGCGCCGTGGGCGCGCTCACCGCCGGCCTGTCGGGCCAGGGCGGCCTGCTCAACCCAGTGACCCAGGTGGTCGGCGGCATCACCGGCGGCGTGCTGGGCGGCCCCTCGACGCCGCTGCTGGAGCCGGCGCTGGGCAACGTCGGCAAGACCGTGGACAACGTTCTGCCGCTCGGCCTGCAGCCTACCCTGGCCGGCCTGGGCGCGGCGCTCGACCCCACCGCCAGCCCGCTGGCCGGCACCGTGACCGGACTGACCCAGCAGGTGGGCGACACCACCAGGCTCGGCGCGCCGGTGGCCGGCCTGCTGAACAGCCTGGGCGGCACGGTCAGCAACCTGGGCGGCTCGCTGCCCGGCGGCGCGGTCGGCCTTAATGGCGTGCTGCAAGGGCTGGGCGGCGCGGTGGCCAGCGCCGGCGGCCTCCTGCACGCCACGCCGGGCAACCCCAACCCGCTGGGCGCGACGCTGGCCAACGCCACCGGCGCGGTCGCCTCGCTCACGGGCGGCCTGGGCCTGGGCGGCGTGACCGGCGGCCTGACCGGCGGCGCCAACGGCAACGGCGGACTGCTCAGCCCCATCACCGGCCTGCTGGCCGGCGTGACGCAGCCGGGCGGCGCCAACGGCGGCCTGCTGGCGCCGGTGACCGGCCTGCTGGCCGGCGTCACGGGCGGCCTGGGCGGAGCCGCGGGCGGAACCGCCGGCAACGGCGGCCTGCTGGGCGGATTGCTCGGCGGCGGCGCCGCCGCGGGCGGCACGGCTGGCGGCTCGGGCGGCGCGGCCGCCAACGGCGGGCTGCTGGGCGGCCTGGTCGGCGGACTGGCTGGCGGCGTCTCGGTGACCGCCAACACCGGTTCCGGCGCGGGCGCGAACGTGAGCGCAGGCGGCGGTGCGGCGGCCGGCACGGCCAACGGCGGACTGCTGGGCGGCTTGCTGGGCGGCGTCACGGGCAGCCTGAGCGGCGGCGGCACGGCCGGCGCTCCCAACGGCGGCCTGCTGGGCGGCCTCCTGGGCGGCCTCTCGGCCCGCAAGTAATCCACGCCATCGGCCCGGGAGCACGAACCATGCTGCAACAAGAGACCTACTTTCACCAGGAGCCCGCGGCCGGGCGCAGCAGCGAACTGCGTCCCGGCGTGCTTGAGGACATCGCGCTGATGCTGGGCAGGCAGTTCGCCGTCTATAACGCGGCGTGCCAATCCGCTCTGGCCGAAAAGCTGGGCATCCCCCTGGCGGACCTCAAGGCGCTGGAACTGGTGATGGAGTTCGACGCCCTGCCCACCGGGCAGCTGGCCCAGTTGATGGGCATCAGTTCCGGCGGCGCGACGGCGCTGATCAACCGCCTGGAGGCGGCCGGCTACGTGCAGCGCGGCCGCCATCCGCTGGATCGCCGGATGATCGTGATCCGGCCGGTGGAAGAGCAGTGCCAGCTGGTGGCGCAGGAACGCCAATGGGTCGCCGACGCGGTCATGCTGACGGCGCGCCGCCATGACCCGGCGGAGCTGGAATCGGTGCACGCCTATCTGGCGCAGTGCGTGCGCGCCCTGCGCCACGACACGCTGGTCTGGCTGGAGGCGCGCAGCGCGCACCACTCCGTCTGAACGGCCGCGCCCGGGTCAGGCCGGCCCGGGCGCGCCGAACTGCAGGCGCGGCACGGCCGCCAGCAGCCTGCGCGTCATTTCCTCGCGCGGCGCATGCAGCACCGCGTCGGCCTGCCCCAGCTCGATGATGCGGCCGCCTTCCATGACGGCGATGCGGTCGGCCAGATATTCGACCACGCCGAAGTTGTGCGTGATGAACAGGTAGGCGATCCCCAGCTCGTCCTGCAATTCGCGCAGCAGGTCCAGGATCTGGGCCTGCACCGACACGTCCAGCGCCGAGGTCGGCTCGTCGCAGATCAGCACCTTGGGCTCGACCGCCAGCGCCCGCGCGATCGCGATGCGCTGGCGCTGGCCGCCGGAGAACTCGTGCGGATAGCGGGCCAGCGTGTTGGCCGGCAGGCCGACCCGCTCGACCAGGCGCGCCGCGAGCGCGGCGCGCGCCGTCCTGTCCATCCCGCGGCGCAGCGAGGCCAGGCCTTCGTCCAGGATGTCGCCCACGCGCATGCGCGGATCGAGCGAGGCGTAGGGGTCCTGGAACACGATCTGGATGTCCTGCCGCAGGCGTTGCAGCTGGCGGCGGTCGGCGGTCAGCAGGTCCTGGCCCTCTAGCAGCGCGCGGCCCGAGACGCGCGCGCCGTCGATCAGCCGCAGCAGCGCCTTGCCGGTGGTGGTCTTGCCGCAGCCCGATTCGCCCAGCAGCGCCAGGGTCTCGCCGGCCTTGAGATCGAACGTCACCCCGTCGGCGGCCTTGACCCACGACACGATGCGCCGCAGCGGCCCCTTGCGCACGGGGTAATGCACTTTCAGGTCAGCGACCTCCAGCACCACCTCGCCCGTACGCCGGACGCGCGCCCCGCCCGCCTCGGCCAGCGCCTTGCGGCCCGGCTCCGTCAACGGGACGCCGCGTTTCTCGAAGGTGGGAATGGCCTCGAACAGCTGGCGCGCATAAGGATGGCGCGGCGCGCGGAAGAACTCCTCGGCGCTGGCGCTCTCGACGATTTCGCCGGCGCGCATCAGCGCCACGTGATGGGCCACGTTCTTCACCACCGCGAGGTCGTGCGTGATCAGCAGGATGGCCATGCCCATCTCGCGCTGGATGTCGGCCAGCAGATCCAGCACCTGCGCCTGCACGGTGACGTCCAGCGCCGTGGTGGGCTCGTCGGCGATCAGCAGCAGCGGCTCGGCCGCCAGCGCGATGGCGATCATGACGCGCTGCTTCTGGCCGCCGGAGAACTGGAAGGGATAGTCGTCCACGCGCCGCTCGGGCTCGGGAATGCCCACGCGCCGCAGCCACTCGATGGCGCGCTCGCGCGCAGCCGCGCCGCGCAGCGACGTATGCGCGAGCAGGGTCTCGACGATCTGGTCGCCAACGCGCATCACCGGATTCAGGCTGGTCGACGGTTCCTGGAAGATGATGCCGATGCGCCCTCCGCGCACGCCGCGCATCGCGCTTTCCGGCAGGCGGTTCAGGTCCTCGCTGTCCAGGTCGATCTGCCCGCCCACGATGCGGCCGGCGTCCGGCAGCAGGCGCAGCAGCGCCAGCGCCGTCATGCTCTTGCCACAGCCGGATTCGCCCACCAGCGCGAAGGTCTGGCGCCGGGAGATGGCCAGCTGCAGGCGCTTGACCGCCTGGGTCATGCCGCTTTCGCCGGCGATGTCCACTTCCAGTTCGCGGACCTCGAGCAAGGGCGTCTGGCTCATGGCGCGTCTCCGGAGCGCGAAGGCGCGGCCGCGGCGCCGCGCCTGAACAGGCCCAGGCCGCGGCGCGCCGGCTTGTAGCGGCGGGTGCGCGGATCGAACGCGTCGCGCACGGCGTCGGCGAACAGATTGGCCGCCAGCACCAGGGCCAGCATGAAGATGAATGCGGTCATCAGGTTCCACCAGATCATGGGATCGCGGGACATTTCCAGCCGGGCGCCGTCGATCATCGAGCCGAAGGAATTCATGCTGGGGTCCACGCCTATGCCCAGGTACGACAGCACCGCCTCGTACAGGACCAGCCCCGAGAACTCCAGCACCATGGTGATCAGGACCAGGTGCGCCACGTTGGGCAGCAGGTGGCGCGTCATGATGCGCCAGTGCGATACGCCGAAGGCCCTGGCGGCCTGCACGTATTCCAGCTCGCGCAGCTTCAGGGTTTCGGCGCGCAGCAGGCGGCACAGCCCGGCCCAGCCGGTAAAGCCCAGGATCATGCACAGCAGGAACAGGCGCAGGTCGGCGCGCGCGGCCGAGGTGTCGAACAGGTCCGCGTTATTGTCGATGTAGACCTGCATCATCAGCGCGCAGGCGGCCACCAGCAGCACACCCGGAATCGAGGTGATGGTGGTGTACAGGTACTGGATGGCGTCATCGATCCTGCCCTTGAAATAGCCGGCCGCGATGCCGAAGACGATGGCCGGCGGCAGCATGGCCACGGTGGTGAGGCTGCCGATCACGAGCGCGGTGCGGATGCTTTTCAATGCCTGCCACAGCACGTCGTTGCCGATGCGGTCGGTGCCCAGCGCGTGGTAGCCGCTGGACAGCCCCGCCAGCGCCCCCACCGCCAGGCACAGCAGCGTGAAGGTGAGCGTCATGGCGCCCCAGGGCACGCCGGCATGATCGCCGGACGCCGCGCGCCGCTGCCGCAGGCAGGCGTACAGCACCCCGGCCGCCGCCAGCGCCACGGCCAGCCCGCCGGCCAGGCCCAGCCCCAGCCGCCTGAGCAGGTCGCCGCCGCGGTCGCGGTCCGGGTCCTCCAGGTGCAGGCCGGCGCCGCGCAGCCGGGGAAAATCGCGCACCGGCTTGCCGTCGACCAGCTCGGTTTCCTTGGTGAACTGGCGCACGGCCAGCGGTTCGGAATAGGTTTTCTCCGGCCGCATCAGCACCGTGCCGGCAAGCAGGCCGTCCAGCGCCGAGCGCACCGCGGGCGCATAGACCGGGGCGGCGTCGGCCGGCGCGCCCGGCGCGGGCGGCAACTGGGGCCGGTAGTGCACCGAATCCAGCAGGCCCACCGCGACGAAGGCGGCCAGCACCACGGCCGAGCACATGGCCGGCGTATCGCGGGCGACGCGCGCCCAGGTCGAGCGCAGGTTCGGGCTGCGGCGCACCCGCCAGACGTAGGCGGCCGCGCCCAGCACCATCAGCCATAGCGCGATATCGGTCCAGAGAAAGACGAACTTGGGCATGGCGGCTACTCGAATCTGACGCGGGGATCGGCCAGCGTGTAGGAAATGTCGGCCAGGATCAGCCCGACGATATAGAGCGCGGCGCCCAGGAACACCATGGCGCGCACGATGGAGAAGTCCTGCGCGTTGATCGCGTCGATGGTGTAGCTGCCCAGGCCGGGAATGCCGAAAAAGGATTCGGCGATCAGGCTGCCCATGAAGAGCAGCGGCAGCGCGGCCACCGTGCCGGTCAGGATGGGCAGCATGGCGTTGCGCAGCACGTGCCTGAATAGCACCACGCGCTCGGCCAGGCCCTTGGAACGGGCGGTGCGCACGTAGTCCTTGCCGATCTCCTCCAGGAACAGGGTGCGGTAGAAGCGCGCCTCCGGCCCCAGCCGCGACACGATGGCGACCAGCACCGGCAGCGCCAGGAACTTGACCGCGTCCAGCCCGCCCGAGAAGCCCGAGAACGGCACCAGCCGCAGCAGCTTGGCGAACACCCACTGGCCGGCGATGATGTAGAACAGGCTGGAGATGGACAGCAGCAGCACGCACAGCACCACGCCCCAGAAATCCAGCCGCGTGGCCCGGAAATACACCAGCGTCAGCGAGAACACGATGCTGACGAAAAGCCCCAGGATGAAGGTGGGCACCGCCAGCGCCAGGCTGGGCCCCATGCGCGTCTGGATCTCGCGGCCGATGTCGCGGCCGCCGTCGGAGGCGCCGAACTCCATGGCCAATAGCGGCACCGAGCGCTGGTAGAACACCGTGTCGGTCAGCCGGGCCGCGCCCTCGGCCTTGCTGTTGAAAAACAGCGGCTTGTCGTAGCCGCGCTCGGCCTTCCACTTTTCCACCGCCTCCTGGCTGACGCGCTGGCCGCCGATGGCCAGGCGCGCCATGTCGTCGGGCGTGTTCACCGCGAAGAACAGGATGAAGGTAAAGAGATTCACGCCGATCAGAATCAGCACGCCGTACAGCAGCCGGCGGATCACGTAGCCGATCATGATTGATGCTCCTTGCCGGCGCGCGGCGCGAATGCCGTCTGGCGTTCGCGCCGCTTGAGCGCCACGTACGAAGGCCAGATCGCCAGCGCCAGCAGCAGCACGAAGACGCCGACGGGCCACCATCTGGGGGAATTCCATTCGTCGATCTTGCGCTGGCGCAGCCCGGGATCGATCTTCATGTATTGCAGCGTGTTGCGCACCATCTGGGTCGGCTTGGCGTTGCCCACCCATTGCTGGTAGGCGCCGCCCGACATCGGGAAGTAGCCGAACATCCAGGGCGCGTCGCGCTGCACGATGGCCACCATTTTCGCGATCAGCTTTTCTTTCTCGGGGCCGTCGTCCAGGAACTTGAGCTGCTCGAACAGCCGGTCGTATTCGGGGCTGGCGTAGTTGGCCGCGTTTTCGCCGCCGCCCTTGGCCTTGGCGTTGGGGCCGTACAGCAGGAACAGGAAATTCTCGGCGTCGGGATAATCGGCATTCCAGCCCCAGAAGAAGATCTGCGCGGCGCCGCGCATCATCTTGTCCTGGAAGCGGTTGTAGTCGGTGGCGCGCACGTCCAGCTGCACGCCGATCTTGGCGAGCTGGCGCCGCATCCAGTCGAACTGCGGATTGGAGCCGCCGCCCGACATGGAGTCGTAGTACAGCACCAGCGGCGCGCCGGTCTCGGCGTTGCGGCCGTCCGGGTAGCCGGCCTCGGCCAGCAGGCGCTTGGCCACGTCCACCGATTTGCGCACGGGCTTGCCGTCCACCAGGTCGTAGACCACCGGGTTGATGCCCTCGGGCGGCTCGCGGTAGCCGAGCACGCCTGGCGGCACCGGGCCGTAGGCCACCGAAGCCTGGCTGTTCTCGAACACGGCCACGTATTCTTCCCAGTCGAAGGCGATGCTGATGGCCTGGCGCAGCTTGCGGTTCTTTTCCTGCTGCCCGGGCGTATCGCCCTTGCCCACCACCGGGTCCAGCCAGTTGAAGCCCATGTACCAGTTGGCCGTCTCGACCGTGGTGGGCAGCTTGATGCCGTGCTCGCGGTACAGGCGCGCCTTGTCCTGGCTGTCGCCGGCCGCCACCAGCATGGCCACGCCGTATTCGCCGCGCTCGATCTGCGGCATGTCGTAATAGCCCTGCATGAACTTGCCGGTCAGCGGTATGGCTTCTTTTTCGACGCTGAATTCCGCGCGGTCGATGAAGGGCGTGGGCTTGCCGCAGTCGGCCAGCAGGCCGGCGGCCTCGTCGCCGGGTTCGCCTTCGCAGGGATAGGGTTCGCCGTGGTAGTTGGGATTGCGGGCCAGCACGTGGCGGCGGTTCTGCAGCGACTCCGCCAGCATGTACGGGCCGGTGCCCACCGGCCAGGTGTTGAACGACAGGTCATGCTCGGCCATGCCCGGCTGGCTGTAGAAGCGGTCCGCCTCCCAGGGAATGGGCGCGGTGAAGGTCATGGCCAGCCAGTACTTGAACTGCGGATACTTGCCCTTGACGCGGATGCGCAGGGTGTGGGCGTCCAGCGCCTGCACGCCGGTGAAGCCGTCGGGCTCGCGCAGGTCCAGCCAGGGCGGCGCGCCGGCGCCGCCCGGCGCGTCGCGCCGCAGCGCCTGGTCGCGCTGGCGCAGGCGCTCGCCGTATTCTTTCAGGCCCACGATGTGCTCGGCCATCAGCGCCGAGATCGGCGACACCACGCGCGGGCTGGCCAGCCGCCGCAGGCCGTAGACATAGTCGTCGGCGGTCAGCTCGCGCGTGCCGGTGCGCGGGAAATCGGGAATGTAGTACTTGCCTTCGAGTTCGCCCGGCGCCAGCGGAAAGTATTCATAACCGCCGTCAGCCTTGCGCGCGAAGGCCGGATGCGGCGCGTAGCGCGAGCCGGGGCGCAGCTTGATGTCGTACACGCTCTCGGCGATCTGCTGGCCCGGCGCGTCGGCCGGCAGCGTGTTGCCCTGGGCGTCCAGGTAGACCGGCGGGTCGATCGAGGCCGCCGCGCGCGGCACCAGTTCGTAGGGCCGCTTCAGATAGTGGTAGCCGTAAAGCGTCTCGTAGATGTTGTAGGTATAGGGGGTTTCGTCGCCGGAATAGGAGCTGGCCGGGTCCAGGTACTTGGGCGAGCGCTTGACGAAGGCCGAATAAAGCGTGTTCTGGCCTTCGGCGCCGGCCGGATAGGGGCTGTTGATGGGGCTTTCCCGCGAGCAGCCCGCCAACGCCAGCGACAACAGCAAGGCCATCGCCCAGAGCCGCTTCAATGCACCCATGGAAACCTTCCCTTCGAATCGTTGCGACAGAGGATAGCAAACACGGGCCCGGACCCATAGGGCCGCGCCGCGCTCAGCCGCACTGGCGCTGCCGCCAGCAGTCGTAGCGCCATTTCCAGGGCTGCACCGCGCCCGGCTGCGCCCACAGGCCGCGCCCGGCCGCCTTGGCCTGGCGCTGCAGCGCCGGCATGGCCTGGTCGCGCAGGTAGTCGCCGCGGCGCGCCGTGTAGGCCCAGGCGTAGCCCGCCTCGACCTGGGCGCGGTTGGCCGACTGCCCGTTCTCCAGCATCAGCGCGCACACGTCGCGGCCGTACTGGTCTTTTTCATAGCACTGGGCGGTCAGCGTCTTGCCCGCCACCAGGCCGGCCAGATGCTTGCGCGCGGCCTCGGCATAGGGCTGGCCGGGCTGTTCGGCGCCATGCCCTTCCTCGGGCGCGTCGATGCTGTCCATGCGGATCTTGCGCTGCCCGTCCGGCGCCCGCAGCGTGACGGTGTCGCCGTCGGCGACATTGACGATCATGCCCGTCAGCGTATAGCTGCCGGCAGGCACCCCGTCCGCCCGGCCCTGCGCCGGCGGCGCCGGCTGCGGCTCCTGCCGCCCGGCAGGCTGCAGCCAATCGACCACGGCCGCCGCCGCCGCAAGGATAAGGGCGACGACCACGGCGGCCAGCTTGCCGCCGCCGCGAAAATAAGGATTGCCACGCACCGGCAGAGCTCCAGAATGGAAAACGCAGGAAGTTTGCCATAAGGAGGGGGGCGGCAGCCGCCGGTTTTCGTCGCATGCTGATTATTTGTCTCTTGCCACGAAAACCGGCGGCTGGCGCCGCCTGATGGGTTTCGCGCGCTCCATACTTGGGTTCTTGCTCAAACACTCTCGCGCTGCACCCATCCTACAACCACCCCGACTTCCGGAACCGCCAGTACAGCACCGAACAGACGCTCGCGATCACGCCCAGCGTGACGGGATAGCCCCAGGGCGATTTGAGTTCGGGCATGAACTCGAAGTTCATGCCGTAGATGCCGGCGATGGCGGTGGGCACCGCCAGGATGGCGGCCCAGGAGGCCAGCTTGCGGGTGGTGTCGTTCTGCGCCGCCTGGCCGATCATGAGGCTGGCTTCGAACGCGAACGCCAGCGATTCGCGCAAGGCGTTGAACAGCTCGTCCACCCGCAGCACGCGGTCGGCGACCTCGCCGAAATACGGGCGGGCGTGCTCGTCCACGGCCGACATCTCCACGCGCGCCAGGCGGCGGCAGATCTCGGCCAGCGGCGAGACCACCGTGTGGATGCGCAGCAGGTCGCGGCGCTGCCGGTACAGCCTGCGGATGTCGGAGTCCTTGGCGCCGCGGATCAGCAGCTTCTGCTCGGCGCCCTCCACCACCGCCTCGATCTTGCCGGCCGCCGCCACGTAGCGGTCGACCAGCCAGTCCAGCAGCTCGGAAGCCACGTAGTCGCTGCCGCGCTTGAGCAGGTCGGGCGCGGCCTCCAGCCGTTCGCGCAGCGCGCTGTGGCCGGCGGTGGCGCCGCGCCGCACCGTGACCAGGAAACCGTCGCCGATGAGGAACTGGGTTTCGCCGAAGATCGGCCGCTCGGCCTCGACCTCCACCGTGATGGCCACGATCAGGATCATGTTGCCGTAGTCGATGATCTTGGGCCGGCGATGGGCCTCCAGCATTTCTTCCTGGTTCTTGCCGCAGGCGCCGAGTTCGCTCGCGATCCTGCCCAGCAGTTCCGGGCCGGGATTGCGCAGGCCTATCCACAGCATGCCGTGGCCCTGCTTGACGTACTGCCCGACCTCGTCGATGGGAACCTCGCGCTCGCGCCGTCCGTTCACGTAGGCGATCGACGCGACGACTTCGCGTTTCGCCGCGTCGGCGGCGAGTTCTTCAGTAGACATAAACACCCTCGGACTATGCGACCCGTGCCGGTATCGGGCGATGATAGCCCTTTCTACGAGAACAGATTGCGCACCCGCCGGGCCACGTCCACGCTTGGCGCCTGCGGCTGCGGCGACGCGCCGCGCCCTTCGGGCAGCGGCGGGGGCTTGGGCAGGTGCTCGAACAGCGGCAGCATCGCATTCGAGATGTAGCGCGTGCGCGAGCCGTAGACGTGGCGGTCGCCCATGCCGGTCTGCTGGTGCACGTAGAAGCGCTGCGGCACGATGAGCTGCAGGCGCTCGCGGGCGCGCGTCATGGCCACGTACAGCAGGCGGCGCTCTTCCTCGATCTCTTCGGCCGTGCCGGTGCTCATGTCGGACGGGATGCAGCCGTCCACCACGTTCAGCACATAGACCGCCTTCCATTCCTGGCCCTTGGCCGAATGGATGGTGGACAGGATCATGTAGTCCTCGTCGCGCAGCGGCGCGCCGGATTCGTCGCTGGTGGCGTCCGGCGGGTCCAGGGTCAGCTCGGTCAGGAAGCGCTCGCGCGACGGATAGCCCGAGGCGATGCGCAGCAGCTGGTCGAGATCGGCGCGGCGCACCCGGGCGTCGTCGTACAGCCGCTCCAGCTGACTGCCGTACCAGCGCAGGGCCAGGTCGGCGTCGGCCGGCCACTTCAGGCCGGGATCGCACAGCGCGGCGTAGGTGTCGGCGAAGCCGCGCCATTCCTCCTGGGCCGCCGCGCCCGGCTTGAATTCGCGCAGCGCCTGCAGCGGCTGCGGCGAGGCCGACATGGCGTCCATCAGCCTGGCCGCGGTGGCCGGGCCGATGCCCGGCAGCAGCTGCGCCACGCGAAATCCGGCCATGCGTCCGCGCGGATTCTCGGCCCAGCGCAGCAGCGAGAGCAGGTCCTTGACGTGCGCGGCCTCCAGAAAGCGCAGCCCGCCGAACTTCACGTAAGGGATGTTGCGGCGGGTCAGCTCCAGTTCCAGCGCGGCGCTGTGGCTGGAGGTGCGAAACAGCGCGGCCTGCGACTTGAGCGTGGCGCCGCCCTCGCGCTGGGCCAGCACTTGGTCGGCGACCCAGCGCGCCTGGCCGGCCTCGTCGCTGACCGTCACCAGCTCGGGCAGCTGCGACGACTGGCGGTCGGTCCAGAGATCCTTGGCATAGCGTTCCGTGGCCTGGCCGATGACCGCGTTGGACGCGTTCAGGATGGGCTGGGTGGAGCGGTAGTTGCGCTCCAGCGTGATGACGCGCGCCGGCTCGGGAAACTGCGCGGGGAAGTCCAGGATGTTGCGCACGGTGGCCGCGCGGAACGAATAAATGGCCTGGGCGTCGTCGCCCACCACGGTCAGGCCGCGCCCGTCGGGCTTCAGGGCCAGCAGGATGGCCGCCTGCAGGCGGTTGGTGTCCTGGTACTCGTCGACCAGCACGTGGTCGAAGCGCGCCCCCAGGTCGGCCGCGATGCCGGGGTCGCCCATCATCTCGGCCCAGTAGAGCAGCAGGTCGTCGTAGTCCAGCACCTGCTGGTCCTGCTTGGCCGCGACGTAGGCGCGAAACAGGTTCTTGAGTTCGTCCTCCCATTGCGCGCACCACGGGAAGGCGGTCTTGAGCACGTCGGCCACGGGCGTCTGGCTGTTGACCACCCGCGAATAGATCGCCAGGCAGGTGCCCTTGAGCGGAAAGCGCGACTTGGTGGCCGACAGCCCGAGTTCGTGGCGCACCATGCCCATGAGGTCCTCGGCGTCGCCGCGGTCATGGATGGTGAAGGTTTCGGCCAGGCCGATGCGCTGCGCGCAATCGCGCAGCAGCCGCGCGCCGATCGCGTGGAAGGTGCCGGCCCACGGCAGCGACGGCGGCTGCTGCGTGGAGCGCAGGTTCATCGCCCGCTGCAGCACCGTGCCCACGCGCCGCTCCATCTCCAGCGCCGCGCGGCGCGAGAACGTCAGCAGCAGCATGCGCTGCGGGTCCGCGCCGTTGAGGATCAGGTGGGCGACGCGGTGCGCCAGCGTGTTGGTCTTGCCCGAGCCCGCGCCCGCGATCACCAGCAGCGGCGCGGCCGCGCCGAATTCGGCGGCTTCGCGCTGGGCGGGATTGAGATCGGCCAGGGGATCGGGGCGTTCGGAGGCGGACGGAGACGGCAGGCTGTTGGGGTCGGACATGGAACGGGGGCCGCCGGCGGCGGCCTCGGCAGGCAAGGCGCCGGGACATTGCCCGGCTCGGGATTGGCACTGTATATTTATACAGAATTTTTTGGATTCCGTCTGATTCCGTGCGCCTCCTGACCGGCACCGCTTCCTGGACCGACCCCACGCTGCTGGCCTGCGGCCGGTTCTATCCGCCCGAGGCCCGCAGCGCCGAGGCGCGGCTGCGCCATTACGCCTCGCGCTTCGGCATGGCCGAGGTCGATTCCAGCTATTACGCCATGCCCACGGCGCAAAACGCCTATCTGTGGGACCAACGCACGCCCGACGGATTCGTCTTCAACATCAAGGCCTTCCGGCTGTTCACCGGGCACCAGACGCCGCTTTCGGCGCTGCCCGCCGACATCCGGCGCGAACTGGCCGACTGGCCCGAGCCGCTCATCTACCACGACCAGATGCCGCCCGACCTGCGCGACGAGCTCTGGCGCCGCTTCCAGCTGGCGCTGGAGCCGCTGCGCCTGCCCGGCAAGCTGGGCGCGGTGCATTTCCAGTTTCCGCCCTGGGTGCGGCGCGATGCGCGCGGCATGGCGCGGGTCGGCGACTGCGCGCGGCGCATGGAAGAACACCTGGTGTCGGTGGAGTTCCGCCACGCAAGCTGGTTCGCCACGCCCGCGGCCACCGAGGCCACGCTGGCGTTCGAGCGCGAGCTGGGCGTGGCGCACACGGTGGTGGACGCGCCCCAGGGCTACGCCAACACGGTGCCCGCGGTCTGGGCCTGCACCCATCCGGAACTCGCGCTGCTGCGGCTGCACGGGCGCAACGCGGCGACCTGGAACGCATCGGGCGCGGCCTCGTCGGGACGCTTCCAGTATGAGTACACGGAGCAGGAACTGGCGGAGCTGGCCGAACGCTTTGCGCGGCTGGCGGCGCAGAGCGCGCAGGCGCACGCCGTCTTCAATACCAATTTCGAGGACCAGGGCATGCGCAACGCCGCCGCCTTCGCCGCCGCGTTAGGACGACGGCCGTAGCGCGGCGGCCTTGGCGCCGCGCCGGGCGGCGGGCGCGTGCGCCACTTCCGCCAGGCTTTCCAGCAGCACTTCGAATTTGCGCGCGATCTCGTGGTCGGGCACGCAGGCGTAGCCCAGCAGCAGGCCGGGCCGGCGCGCCTCGTCGTTGACGTAGTAGCGCGACAGCGCGCGCGTCAGCACGCCTTTGCCGTGCGCCACTTCCACCACGCGCCGGTCGTCCATGTCCGGCGGCAGCGTCAGCACCAGGTGCAGGCCGGCCATGCTGGCGTCGCGGTGCAGCCACTGCGGCCCCAGCCGCCTTTCGATCAGATTGACCAGCATGGCGCGGCGGCGTCCGTACAGCATGCGCATGCGGCGGATATGGGCGGCGTAATGGCCGTCGGCGATGAAGGTGGCCAGCGCCGCGTGCGTCATCAGATGGCCTTCGCGGTACAGCTCGGCGTGCGCGGCCTGGAACGCCGCGGTCAAGGCCTTGGGCAGCACCAGGTAGCCCACGCGCAGGCCCGGATACAGCGTCTTGCTGAAGGTGCCCATGTAGATCACGGGCGCGTCCGGCTCCAGCCCCAGCAGCGAGGCGATGGGCCGGCCGGAGAAGCGGAATTCGCTGTCGTAGTCGTCTTCGATGATCCAGCTGCCGCTGGCGCGCGCCACGGCCAGCAGCTGGCGGCGGCGCGCCAGCGACATGACCGGGCCCAGCGGATACTGATGCGAAGGCGTGACGAAAATGAAGCGCGGCGGCTCGACGGGCGATTCCGGCAGCCGCATGCCCTCCTCGTCCACCGGCAGGTGCAGCGTGCGCAGGCCGTTGGCCTGCAGCACGGTGCGCGCGCCCCAGTAGCCGGGGTCCTCGACCCAGGCGGTTTCGCCGGCCTCGCCCAGGATGCGGGTGGTCAGGTCGATGGCCTGGTGCAGTCCCTCGGTGATCAGGATCTGCTCGGGGTCGCAGTCGATGGAGCGCGTCAGCGCCAGATGCTGCGCCAGCGCCTCGCGCAGCGCCGGCAGGCCGCCGCCGTACGAGTAGGTCAGCAGGTCGGGCGTGGGGTTGCGCCACAGGCCGCTCATGATGCGGCCGAACTTCTTGTGCGGGAACTCGGCCAGGTCGGGCACGCCGGGCATGAACGCGCCCCACTGGTAGGGCGAGGCCGAGGCGCCGTCGACGATGGCCGCGCCGCGCGCCGACAGCGCCGGGCGCGGCGCGGCCGGCGGCGGCTGGCGGCGGCGCCGGCCGCTGGCCAGGTAGGAGTCCGGCACCGAGGCGTTGACGAAGGTGCCGTTGCCCTGGCGGCTGCGGGTATAGCCTTCGGCCAGCAGCTGGCTGTAGACGTGCACCACGGTATTGCGGGCGATGCCCAGCTCGGCCGCCAGGTCGCGCGTGGCGGGCAGCCGCGAGTCCGCGGCGATGGCGCCGTCCAGGATGGCTTCGCGGATGCCCTGGTACAGGCGCTTGTTCATGGGACCGCTGGCGCCGTCGCCCAGGCGCAGCAGCAGCAGGTCACCGACGATGGAACGCAATTGGTTCTACCCGTTTTAGAAAAGTGGTTCCCATAAATGGGGCCATCGTAGCATTAAATATTGTTTTTACCGTCCCCATCACGCTCTGCGAGGCCGAGATGAAGAATCAGGATCTGAATACCCGCCGTTCCCTGGCCACGCCGCGTGGCGTCGGCGTCATGTGCGACTTCTACGCCGTGCGCGCCGAAAACGCGACGCTGTGGGACGCCGAGGGCAAGGAATACATCGATTTCGCCGGCGGCATCGCCGTGCTGAATACCGGCCACCTGCATCCGAAAGTCAAGGCCGCGGTCGCCGCGCAGCTCGACGCATTCACCCATACGGCCTACCAGATCGTGCCGTACGAGGGCTACGTCACGCTGGCCGAACGCATCAACCGCGTCGCGCCCATAGCCGGCCTGAAGAAGTCGGCCTTTTTCACCACCGGCGTGGAAGCCGTGGAGAACGCGGTGAAGATCGCGCGCTCGGCCACCGGGCGCTCGGGCGTGATCGCCTTTTCCGGATCGTTCCACGGCCGCACCATGCTGGGCATGGCGCTGACCGGCAAGGTCGCCCCCTACAAGCTGTCGTTCGGCCCGATGCCGGGCGACATCTACCACGTCCCCTTCCCCAATGCGGCCCAGTCCGTCAGCGTGGCCGATTCGCTCAAGGCGCTGGACCTGCTGTTCAAGTGCGATATCGATCCGCGCCGGGTCGCGGCCATCATCATCGAACCGGTGCAGGGCGAAGGCGGCTTCAACATCGCCCCGCCGGCGCTGATGACGGCGCTGCGAAAGGTCTGCGACGAGCACGGCATCCTGCTGATCGCCGACGAGGTGCAGACCGGATTCGGGCGCACCGGCAAGCTGTTCGCCATGGAGCACCACGCGGTCCAGGCCGACCTGATCACCATGGCCAAGAGCCTGGGCGGCGGCTTCCCGATCTCGGGCGTGGTCGGACGCGCCGAGATCATGGACGCGCCGGCCGCCGGCGGCCTGGGCGGCACCTATGCCGGCAACCCGCTGGCGGTGGCCGCCGCGCACGCGGTGCTGGACGTGATCGCCGAGGAAAAACTGTGCGAGCGCGCCGCCGTGCTGGGCGAGAAGCTGCGTGCGCATCTGGAGGGACTGCGCGCCACGGTCCCGGGCATCGCCGACGTGCGCGGCCTGGGCTCCATGGTCGCGCTGGAACTGAACGACGCCGCCAGCGGCAAGCCGGACGCGGAAGCGGTCAAGCGCGTGCAGGCGCGCGCCCTGGAGCGCGGCCTGATTTTGCTAAGCTGCGGTGTGTACGGCAACGTTCTGCGCTTCCTGTACCCCTTGACCATTCCCGACGCCCAGTTCGACCGGGCGCTGGCCATCCTGTCCGAGGTTTTGGCCGCCTGATGCGCGGGGCCTGACCATTCAAGGAGACTGCAACATGACCGCATTGACTCAACCGCTGGCGCGCCCGGATCTGCTGCGCGACGCCTGCTACCTGGACGGCAAATGGGTGGGCGCCGGCGACGGCCCTTCCATTCCCGTCGACAACCCTTCCACCGGCAAGACCATCGTGTCGGTGCCCAAGCTGGGCCGCAAGGAAACCGAGCAGGCCATCGCCAGCGCCCAGGCCGCCCTGCCCGCCTGGAGCGCCAAGACCGGCAAGGAGCGCGCCGCCATCCTGCTGAAGTGGGCGCAGCTGATGCTTGCGCACCAGCGCGACCTGGCCGCCATCATGACCTCGGAACAGGGCAAGCCCGTGACCGAGGCCGCCGGCGAGATCGCCTACGCCGCCTCGTTCCTGGAATGGTTCGCCGAAGAAGCCAAGCGCATCGACGGCGACATCCTGCAAAGCCCCAAGGCCGGCCAGCGCCTGATGGCGCTCAAGCAACCCATCGGCGTCACCGCCGCCATCACGCCGTGGAACTTCCCGGCCGCGATGATCACGCGCAAGGTCGGCCCGGCGCTGGCCGCCGGCTGCACCATGGTGGTCAAGCCGGCCCAGCAGACGCCGCTGACCGCGCTGGCCCTGGCCGTGCTGGCCGAAGAGGCCGGCGTGCCCGCGGGCGTGTTCCACGTCATCACCGGCAGCTCGCGCGAAATCGGCGCGGCGCTGTGCGAAAGCGAGGTCGTGCGCAAGCTGAGCTTCACCGGTTCCACCGAAGTCGGCCGCACGCTGATGGAACAGTGCGCGCCCACCATCAAGAAGCTGTCGCTGGAACTGGGCGGCAACGCGCCCTTCATCGTGTTCGACGACGCCGACCTGGACCGCGCCGTCGACGGCATCCTGGCCTCGAAGTACCGCAACGCCGGCCAGACCTGCGTGTGCGCCAACCGCATCTACGTGCAGGCCGGCGTCTATGAAGAGATCGCCAAGCGCCTGGTGGCCAAGGTCGAAGCCATGAAGGTCGGCGACGGCTTCGCCGAGGGCGTGACGCAGGGCCCGCTGATCGACGCCAGCGCGGTCGAGAAGGTGCAGGAACACATCGCCGACGCCACCGCGCACGGCGCCAAGGTGATCGCCGGCGGCAAGCCGCATGCGCTGGGCGGCACGTTCTTCGAGCCGACCGTGGTGCGCGACGTGACCCAGTCGATGCGCTTCGCTTCCGAAGAAACCTTCGGCCCGGTGGCCCCGCTGTTCCGCTTCGACACCGAAGAGGAAGTCATCGGCATGGCCAACGACACCATCTTCGGCCTGGCCGCTTATTTCTACACCCGCGACTACGCCCGCATCTGGCGCGTGTCCGAGGCGCTGGAATACGGCATCGTCGGCATCAACACCGGCATCATTTCCAATGAAGTCGGCCCGTTCGGCGGCGTCAAGCAATCGGGCCTGGGACGCGAAGGCTCGAAGTACGGCATCGAGGAGTACCTGGAGATCAAGTACCTCTGCGTGGACCTGGGCGCCTGAGCCCGTCGGCGGCCATAAAAACGGGAGGGCCGCGCGCCCTCCCGTTTTGCATCCGCCGCCCGCGCCGGCGTGGTAGATTTGCCCGTTCCCTGGATAAGCCACGTGCGCAATGAGCAGAACCTTTACCCGCGAGGAAACCCGCCGGCTGGCGGCCATACTGGCCGAAACGGCGCAGACCGAAGTCATGCCGCGTTTCCGCAACCTGCCCGACGGCGCGGTGCGCGGCAAGACCTCGCCGCGCGACCTCGTGACCGACGCCGACGAGGCCGCCGAGCGCCTGATCGCCGCGCGCCTGTCCAGGCTGTATCCGGGCGCGGTGCTGATCGGGGAAGAAGCCTCGGCGCGCAATCCGGCGCTTTTGAACATGCTGGTCGACGCCGACCTGGCTTTCCTGATCGACCCCATCGACGGCACGCGCAACTACGTCGCCGGCCTGCCGCTCTTCGGCATGATGATTGCGGCCTGCCATCGCGGCGACGTGATCGCCGGCGTGATCTACGATCCGCTGAACCGCGACGGCGCGCTCGCCGTGCGCGGCGAAGGCGCCTGGATCGAATACGAAAACGGCCGCCAGGCCGCGCTCGCCGTGGCCAGCCCCGCCCCGCCCGAGGACATGGACGGCCTGATCGCCACCGGCAACCTGCCCGAGCCGCTGCGCTCCACCGTCAACGGCAATCTCTCGCGCCTGGCCAGCACCGCGTCGCTGCGCTGCGCCGCGCATGAATACCGCACGCTGGCCGCCGGCCACTGCCACGTCGCGCTCTACAACCAGCTGACCGCCTGGGACCACGCGGCCGGCTGGCTGCTGCACCGCGAAGCCGGCGGCTATTCGGCGCACTTCGACGGCTCGCCCTACAAGCCCACGCACCGCACCGGCGGGCTGCTTTACGCGCCCGACGCCGGCAGCTGGCAGGCGGCCCGCCGGGCGCTTATGGGGGACGGGGCCGAATCCGCCGAGACTTGACAAGACCGCCCCGGCCCAGGGTCAAAAATCCGGGTAATCCCTAGGAGTTATCCCCAGTTCCTGTGGACAACCCTATGGAAAGGTCTGTAACCGCGGCAAAAAAACCTTGCGCGGCAAGCACTTGCTTAGACCGGTCAAAAACCGGCCTGCCGCCGGCCTGGTTACAAGGCCTCCAGCGCCACCGCGCAGGGCTGTTCCACTTTGAGCGCCAGCATGGCGTCGGCGCGGGTGCGGCCCAGGTTGATCGCCGCTATCGGCACGCCGTTGCGCGCGGCGGCGGCCACGAAGCGGTAGCCCGAATACACCATCAGCGACGAGCCGACCACCAGCACCGCGTCGGCCGCCGCGAGCGCGTCATTGGCGCGCTCCACGCGGGCCGCGGGCACGGTTTCGCCGAAGAACACCACGTCCGGCTTGACCACGCCGCCGCAGCGCGGACAGGCCGGCACGCGATAGCGGCCGAAGTCCTCGCCGTCCAGGTCGGCGTCGCCGTCGGGCGCGTCGTCGGCCTCCAGCGCCAGCCAGTCGGGATTGGCTTGCTGCAAGGCCTGCTGCCAGGCGTGGCGGTCGCCGCGCCAGTCGCAGGCCATGCAGCGCACCTGGTCCAGCCGGCCGTGCAGGTCCACCACTTCGCGGCTGCCGGCGGCCTGGTGCAGGCCGTCGACGTTCTGCGTCACCAGCAGCCCCACGTTGCCGCGCGCCTCCAGCCGGGCCAGCGCCCGGTGCGAGGCATTGGGCTGCACCTGGCCGAACCGGCGCCAACCGACCATGCTGCGCGCCCAGTAGCGCGCCCGCGCCGGCTCGCCGCCCATGAAGGTCTGCAGCGTCATGGGCGGGGTGCGCTTCCAGGCGCCGTCGGCGTCGCGGTAATCGGGAATGCCGGAATCGGTGCTCACGCCCGCCCCGGTCAGCACGAACAGCCGCGGGTGGCGGTCGACGAAGCCGCGCAGCGCGGCCAGGTCCGAGGTCCGCGTGTCCATCCGTTCAGCCGCCCAGGCCGCAGTCCGGCATGTCGCTGACCAGGCTGGCCTGGGTGACGTTACTGCCCGGCGGCACGCTGCGCGTGAGCCAGACGTTGCCGCCGATGGTCGAACCCTTGCCTATCGTGACGCGGCCCAGGATCGTGGCGCCGGCGTAGATCACCACGTCGTCCTCGATCAGGGGGTGGCGCGGCAGGCCTTTCTTCAGTTCGCCGTTCTCGCCCGGCGGGAAGCGCTTGGCCCCCAGCGTGACCATCTGGTAGAGCCGCACGCGGTCGCCGATGATGGCGGTTTCGCCGATCACCACGCCGGTGCCGTGGTCGATGAAGAAGCTCTTGCCGATGGTGGCGCCCGGATGGATGTCGATGCCGGTGTCGGCGTGCGCGATCTCGGCCACCATGCGCGCCAGCATCGGCACGTTCAGGCGGTACAGCACGTTGGCCAGGCGGTGGTGGATCATGGCCGCCACGCCGGGATAGCACAGCAGCACTTCGTCGACGTTGTGGGCCGCCGGGTCGCCCTGGTAGGCGGCGGTCACGTCCAGGTCCAGCGCGGCGCGCACGCGCGGCAGCTCTGCGCCGAACTGGCGCACGATCTCGATGGCGCGCTGGCGCGTGTCCGCCGAGGCGGCCTGTTCCGGCCGGCCCACGTACTGCAGCTCCAGACAGACCTGGTGCAGCAGCGCGTCCAGTGCCGCGCCGATGGTGTGGCCGACGTAGAAGTCCTCGACCTCTTCGCGCAGGTCGATCGGGCCCAGGCGCATCGGGAACAGCGCGCCGCACAGATCCTTGACGATCTGGCGCAGGCTTTCCTGGGACGGGAATTCGCGCAGGTCGGCGTCCTCGCGCAGGCGTCCGCGCGGGCCGCGCCAGGCCACGCGCGCCTCGCGCAGGCCCGACACGATGCTGTCCAGGTTCCAGTGGGCCGGCGTGGTGGAGGACGGCCCGCTCATCGCCGTTGCTCCGGCCGGGCGCCGGCCGCGCCGGCATGCGGATAGAAATCGAACATGGTGGTACCTCGCTGACGGTGTATTGCCCCGGCGGCGGGCGCCGGGCGATGTTGCTTCGCAATAATTCCGTCAACTGTAACCGCTCGCGCCCATTTCCCGGAATCCGTCCGACATGGCGTAGGGGTTTATGCCGCGTAGCCCTGCGGATTGCCCTGTTGCCAGCGCCAGCCGTCGGCGCACATCGCGTCCACGTCGTGCGTGCTGCGCCAGCCCAGCAGCGAGGCCGCCAGCGCCGGATCGGCCCACATCCGCTCGATGTCGCCGGGCCGCCGCGGCTGCGTCTGCAGCGGGATGCGGCAGCCGTTGACGCGCTCGAAGGCGCGCACCAGCTCCAGCACGCTGGTGCCCTGCCCCGTTCCCAGGTTGACCGCCACGAAACCGGGATGGCCGGCCGAATAGGCCAGCGCCTGCACGTGGCCCTGCGCCAGGTCCATGACGTGTAGATAGTCGCGCACGCCGGTGCCGTCGGCCGTGCCGTAGTCGTCGCCGAATATCCGCAGATAGGGCTGGCGCCCCACCGCCACCTGGGTGATGTAGGGGAACAGGTTGTTGGGCGTGTCGCGCGGGCTTTCGCCGATCCGGCCGCTGCGGTGCGCGCCGATCGGGTTGAAGTAGCGCAGCGTGACGGCGCTGAAGCCGGGATCGGCCTTGCACACGTCGCGCAGCATCTCCTCGACCATCAGCTTGGTGCGGCCGTAGGGATTGGTGGGCGCCAGCGGATGGGCCTCGGTGAACGGCAGGTACTGCGGCTCGCCATAAACCGTGGCCGAGGAACTGAACACCAGGCGCGCCACGCCGGCGGCGCGCATGGCGCGCAGCAGCGCCACCGAGCCGCCGACGTTGTTGTCGTAGTACTTGAGCGGGTCGGCGACCGATTCGCCGACCGCCTTGCTGCCGGCCAGGTGCAGCACCGCGCCCACCGGCTCGCCGCGGGCGGCCGCCTCGCGCAGCACCGACTCCAGCAGGCCGGGGCTGCGGATGTCGCCCTCCACCAGCGGAATGCGCGCGCCGCACAGCTCCTCCACGCGGCGCACGGCCTCGCGGCTGCCGTTGCTGAAGTCATCGACCACCAGCGGCCGCTGGCCGGCCGCCAGCATCGCCACCAGCGTGTGCGTGCCGATGTAGCCGGCCCCGCCCGTCACCAACACATGCAGATCCGGCATGGACTGCGGCCTCCTTCAAAGATGCGCGGCCACGCCCGGCACCCAGGCATGGCGCGGACGCGGCGCCTGCGCGTGGCTGCGGTAGCGGTCGATCCAGTACGAGGTGGACGCGTCATGGCCCCAGTCCACCACGCCGGCCGACACCGGCACCGCCAGCTCGCGCTCGATGCCGGTGGCCAGGCGCTTGCCCAGTTCCACGCCCCACTGGTCGAAGGGGTTGATGCCCCACACCACGCTCTGCACGAACACCTTGTGCTCGTACAGCGCCAGCAGCGCGCCCAGCCCGCGCGGATCGAGCTGGCGCAGCACGATCAGCGTGGACGGCCGTCCGCCCGGATGGACCATGTGCTGCGCCAGGGTGAGCGCGTGCTCGCGGTCGTCGATGTGGGCCACGTCCAGCAGCGCCTGCTCCAGGCTCTTGCCGCGCAGCAGCGCCTGGCGCTGGGCCAGGCAGTTGGCCAGCAGCTTGCGGTGCGCGTCGGGGCTGTCGGCATGGCCTTGCAGGCTGGCGATGAAGTCCACCGGCGCGCCCGCTTCGCTTTGATGCAGCCACTGGAAGAAGGTGTGCTGGCCGTCGGTGCCCGGCATGCCCCAGATGATGGGCGCGGTCGGCACGCCGACCGCGGCGCCGTCGCCCGCGACCCGCTTGCCCAGCGATTCCATCTCCAGCTGCTGCAGATAGGTGACCAGGTGCAGCAGGCGCGCGCTGTAGGCGGCGATGTTCAGCGAGTTGTGGCCCAGCACGCTGCAGTTGACCAGGCCGGCCAGCGCCAGTTGCACCGGCGCGTTCGAGCCGAACGGCGCCTGCTGGAAATGCTGGTCCATGGCCTGGGCGCCGGCCTGCATGCCGATCAGCACCTCGGCGCCCACCGTCAGCGCGATGGACAGGCCGGCGACCGACCAGACCGAATAGCGCCCGCCCACCCAGTCGCACATCTTGAAGACCTGGGAGGCCGGCACGCCCAGCGCGCGCGCGGCCGACGGATTGGCGGTCACGGCGGCCAGCTGTTCCGACACGTCGGCCGCGCCGCCCTGCTTGAGCCAGGCGATGGCGGCGCGCGCGTTGTGCAGCGTCTCGGCCGTGGTGAAGGACTTGGACGACACCACCACCAGGCAGCGGCGCGGGTCCAGCCCGGCCACGGCGTCATGGAAGGCGTGCCCGTCGATGTTGGACACGAAGCGGATCTGGCGCCGCTGCGAGGCGCCGCCGAAGGCCTGGATCGCCAGGCGCGGCCCCCAGTCGCTGCCGCCGATGCCGATGTGCAGCACCGTGGAGAAGTCGGCGGTCTGGTCCACCCTGCGCACGAAATCCATCATGCGCGCGTATTCGCAGACCGAGTCGGCATCCTGGCCGTCCGGCTGCTCGCGGGTGCGCCCGGCGCGCAGCGCGGTATGCCAGGCCGGCTTGCCTTCGGTCCAGTTGACCGGCTCGCCGGCGAACAGCGCGCGGCGCGCCTCGGCCAGTCCGCGCGCCTGCAGCAGGGACTGCGCCGCGGCGTCCAGCGCCGGCGACTGCCGCTGCATGGTCAGGTCCACGCACAGTCCCGCCGCCTCGATGACCTTCAGCGCCCCGGCGTCCAGTGCGGCGGATTGCGCGGCCTGCGCGAACCCCCGCCATTCGGGGCTGTCCGCCAGGCCGGAATCCGCCCTCGACGCTTCAATCGCATTGTTGGCCTTTCCCATCGCGTGATGCTCCTTAAAACGGTAAACGAACATGAGGGGCAATGCGTCGGAACGCGTTGCGGAAGTCCTCCTCGATACGGGCCAGTGCGGCCACGGTGTCTCCTTCGAAACGCAACACCACGGTAGGCGTGGTGTTGGACGGACGCGCCAGGCCGAAGCCGTCGGCATAGTCCACGCGCACTCCGTCCAGATTGCTGATGGAGACCGCGCCGGGGAATTCCCCCTGCGCGCGCAGCGCCTCCACCAGGTCGAACTGCTCGCCTTCGGCGGTTTCCAGCTTGATCTCGGGCGTGGCGCAAGCCTGCGGCAGGCCCTCCAGCAGCGCGGACGGGTCCGGCGCCGCCGACAGGATTTCCAGCAGGCGCGCGGCGGCATAGATGCCGTCGTCGAAGCCGTACCAGCGTTCCTTGAAAAAGATGTGCCCGCTCATCTCGCCGGCCAGCAGCGCGCCGGTCTCGCGCATGCGCGCCTTGATCAGCGAATGCCCGGTGCGGCACATGGTGGGCTTGCCGCCGGCCTCGGTGACGGCGCGCGCCACCAGCCGGCTGCACTTGACGTCGTACAGGATCTCGGCGCCCGGATTGCGCGACAGCACGTCGCGGGCGAACAGGATCAGCTGGCGGTCGGGCCAGATGATCTGCCCGGACTTCGTCACCACGCCCAGCCGGTCGCCGTCGCCGTCGAACGCCAGGCCGACCTCGCAGTCGGAATAGCGCAGGCAATAGATCAGGTCCTGCAGGTTCTGGGGATCGGCCGGATCGGGATGATGGCCGGGAAACGAACCGTCGACTTCGCAGAACAGTTCGGTGACTTCGCAGCCCAGCGCGCGAAACAGCGCCGGCGCCACCGCGCCGGCCACGCCGTTGCCGCAGTCGATAGCGATCTTCATGGGCCGCGCCATGCGGATGTCGCCCAGCAGGCGCGCCGCGTAGCAGGGCTGTATCTGCATCTGGGTGCGCCCGCCGGCCACGCCGGCCGACTCGATCGGCTGGCGCATCGCGTCGCGCAGCGCCGTGATGCCTTCGCCGTACAGCGAGGCGCCCTCCATCACGATCTTGAAGCCGTTGTGCGCGGGCGGGTTGTGGCTGCCGGTGACCGCGATGCCCGCCCCCGTGTCCATCAGGCGGGTCGCGAAGTACACCATCGGCGTGGTCGCCATGCCGATGTCGATGACGTGCATGCCCGCCGAGCGCAGCCCGGCCTGCAGCGCGGCCGCCAGCTCCACGCTGCTCAGGCGCCCGTCGCGCCCCACCACCATCGACCGCGCCCCCTGTTCGCGCGCCCGGGCCCCCGCCGCCATGCCCAGGCTGTGCGCGAACCGCGCGTCGATCTCGTCCGGCACCGTGCCGCGTATGTCGTAAGCCTTGAAAACCGCATCCAGAATTTGCGGGGTGTCCCAGCCAAATGTTCCGTGCATGCCATCTTCTCCGGGTGGCGTTTACTTACTTTGGACCGTTCTGTTTGAAATCGCCGTAATAGGCCGCGCGGGAATAGCGGTAGCTTCCGTACTTGGAGCGGAAGCCGAAGCGTTCAGGCAGCAGCTTGAGACCGTTGAACAGCACGCCATCGACCGGCGCGCCAGCCTGGATCAGGCGCTTGGCCGTCTCCCGGATCTCGCCCACCGTGTTCATGCCGGAGCGCACCACCACCATGACCGCCGCCGCATGCGTGCCGACCACGGCGGCGTCCGGAGACGACAGCACGGGAGCCGTGTCCAGAATCACCATGTCGTACTGCGACGCCAGTTCGCGCAGGGTCTCGCCGAACACGGGCGAGGCCAGCAGCTCGGAAGGATCGAAGGTCACCGCACCGGTGGCGATGAAGTCCACGCCCTCGGACACGCTGTGCTTGCGCACGCGGCTCAGCGGAATCGTGCCCGACAGCACTTCGAACAGGCCGTCTTCCTTGGGCACGCCGAAATAGCGGTTCAGCTGGCCCTTGCGGAAGTCGGCGTCGATCAGCAGCACGCGCTTGCCCACGCCGCCCTGGATGAAGGCGAAATTGGCCGACAGGAACGACTTGCCCACCCCGGCCACCGGCCCCGTGAACATGACCATGTTGTTGGCCGACTGGCGCAGCGAGGCCTGCAGCACGTTGCGGAAGGAACGCAGGCTTTCGATCGGAGGCGCGTTGCCCTGGCTCTGCGCCAGCAGCGCGGGCACCGTGGCGTTCTTGCGCCGGCTGCGGCGCCACAGGCGGTCCTGCATGTCGCTGTAGGGAATGGCGGCCAGCACCGGCAGGCCGGTATGGCGCTCGACGTCTTCCGGCTCCGACAGGCCGCCGAACAGCGCGTTGCGCACGAAGGCGCACAGCATGCCGAAGATCAGGCCGAAGGCCGTGGCCACGCCGATGATGATGGCGGCCTTGGGGCGCACCGGCTTGTCGGGCTGCACGGCGGCGTCCAGGATGCGCACGTTGCCCACCTTGCCGGCGCGGATCAGGCGCAGCTGCTGGGCGTTGTTGAGCAGCGTGGTGTAGAGCTCGGTGTTCACGCGCACGTCGCGCACCATGCGCACCACGTCCTGTTCGAGGTCGGGCAGTTGCCGGATGTGGCCGCCGATGCGGTCCACGTCGCCGGTCAGCGCGGAGATCTGGCGGTCCAGGGCCACGATGCTGGGATGGCTGGGCGCGAAGCGCGTGATCATCTCCTGGCGCTTGGCGCGCAGTTCCATCACGCGGGTCTGCGCGTCGACCGACTGGCCCAGGATCAGCTTGGCCTCTTCGCTCAGGTCGATGGTGCCGCGCTTGTTGCGCAGCGAGTTGTACTTGGTCTCGGCCGCGTCCAGCTCGCTCTTGAGGATGGGCAGCTGCTTTTCCAGGAAGACCAGCGACTTCTCGGCCTGCGCCGACTTGCGGTTGAGGTTCTGCTGCACGTACTCCTGGCCGATCTGGTTGAGCACGGCGGTCGTCATCACCGGATCGTTGCCTTCCAGCGTGACGCCGATCACGCCCGAGGTGCGGCCGCGTTCGAAAATGCCCAGGCGCCCCTGCACGTCCTCGATGGCCGCCAGGCGCGAACTGCGCGACACCACGAACTCGGTTCCCGGACGGCCGCTCAGCGCGTCGACGTGCACGTCCAGGGCGCCGCCGCCCGGCAGCAGGAAGTGCTCGGGCTTGCCGACGGTGCCGTTGAACGTGGCGCCGGTCAGCTTGTCGTTGAGCGTGTAGCGTCCGTCGCCCAGCGTGGTGATGCGAAACGGCTTGCCCAGCCATTCGTTGGGCACGTCCAGCTGCGAGACGGCGATGGTCTCTCCGCCCCAGGCGTAGCCGCCGCGCGGCAGGCTGGACGGATAGGGCAGGCTTTCGTAGCGCTGCGCCAGCCATTCGCCCACCACCGGGAAGTAGCGCGGCTTGGCGTGGATGTACAGCAGGAACTTGTCCACGGCCGGGCCGACCACCATGCGCGAGCGCAGCACTTCCATTTCGCCCGAGGTTTCGGCCTTGGTGTCGAACATGGTCGAGACGTCGCCCAGCAGGCTGCGGCTCTGGCCCTGCGGCAATTCTTCCTCCACTTGCACGATGATGTCGGCGGAGTAGACCTTGGGCGTGACCATCACATAGGCGACCGCTCCCAGAAAGGCGAGCAGCGTGATGGCGAGGATCATCCACCGGTTGGAGAAGATGGCGTCGACGTGGGACGTCAACGGGGTTTCCTGTTGGCGAGCCGGCACGGACGGCTCGAACGATTCGATAGGCAACGACATGCAGCTCTCCAAGAGAAGGCGCCGCTGCGGGTAGCGGCGCCCCCAAAGGCGTGGGTTAAAAACTAGTCAATGGCTTTCACGGTCTGTACCGTCTGCGCGCTCGGGAACAGGTTGCTGATGAAGCGGTTCCACCTCACCAGGCCGGCCGAATCCACGAACACAACGTCTTTGGGTTGCAACTCAAACTTCTCCCCTACTGCCAAGGCTTGCGGTGAACCGGCGTTCAGATGGAACACCAGCGGCTTCGCCTGCTCCGTGCTGCGCACGACAAAGATCTGCGACGGATTCGAGGTCGTCTGATTCGGCCCTCCCGCCAAACCCAGCGCCTCGGTCAACGACATGCGGCCGTCGCGCATTACTGCCGCGGTGGGCAGGGTGACCTCGCCCATCACGAATACCTTGCTGTCGTCGCGCGGCGTCACCCTCACGGTGTCGCCCGGCTTCAACAGCACCTGGTTCAAGTCCTGGCCGCGCTCGATCAGGGCCGGCACGTTCACGCGGGTGCGCCGTCCGTCGCGGATCACGTACACCGAGCTGCGATCGCCCGTCGGCAAAATCCCGCCGGCCCGGTTGATCGCTTCCAACAGGGTCATCGGAATGTCGTTGATCGCAATCGCGCCAGGCGTCTTCACCTCGCCGTCCACGTAAATACGCTTGCTGCGATAGCCCAGCACGCGTACTGTGATCTGCGGGTCCTGGATGTACTTGCTTGAACTATTCACTATGAGATTGCGCGCCTGGAGTTCCGTCAACCCCGCCACTTTCAGCAGTCCGGCATAGGGAAATTGGATATATCCAGTGGATGAGACCGTATAGCCCGGAATGCCCGAGGCGGTGTCCCCGATGGCTAGTTCGGTCACCCCAGTCCCAATGGCGTAGGTTTGCGTCGGAAGGACGAGTTCGGGGTGATCCCACACCACGATGGAAAGAATGTCGCCCGGTCCGATGAGGTAGGGCCCGGACTTTCCGTACAGCTTTTCGACGCCATCGCTGGCGATCAGGGCTTCACGCGCGCGCTGCTCTTCGAGCACCAGGCTGGGGGTGATCTGTCTTATCTCAGCTTTGGAGTTGGGGTCCAGCGGGTCGGCGAGCTGGTTGGCGTCAAACGTCATACCGGGGGACAAGGCGCAAGCGCCCAGCGAGGACACGAGCGCGATAGCGGCTATGGCTCGGCTCAACGTTCCGAAAAATGTAGTCATGGCAAATCCACTTGTGAATGACTTCGTTGCTTGGAAAGGAGCCCGATGCGTAACGGGTTGCGACATTCCACTCTCTTTTCCTGGCCCCGCACATTCGACGGATGTCCTAAGCCTTCTCCTACATCGTTTGGAGGTTTCGGGTGGCCCGGGCACTCAATAAGATTTTGTCGGTAGCCACAGGCTTTGCGGCGGTGCACGGCTTTTTTTCCCGCGCGCGGCAGGCCGGCTTCCAACGAACAGGAGTGCGCGATGGAACCGTCCCAAACGGACACGTCGACCAGATTCAGCGGGGCAAGCTATCTCTATCGCTTGCTGGATGCCGCGATCGTGATTGCCTGCGGCCTGACCGCCACCGGATTGAAATTCTCGGATGACGCGCTGGCGGACCCTCCGCAAATCCATCTGTTCCTGATTTACCTGTGCGGCCTGGGCGTGGTCGCGATCTTCCCGGCGTTCCGGCTGTACGTGTCCTGGCGCGGCCGTCGCCTGACCGACCTGGTCGGACGCAGCCTGGCGGCCTGGGCCCTGGTGTTCGCGCTGGGCATCTGCATCAGTTTTCTCATGCACCAGACCGCCGCGATATCCCGCATATGGGCGGCGACCTGGTTCATCATGACGGCGCTGGCGCTGATCGGCGTGCGCATCGCGGTCTACTCGGTGCTGGGCGCGGCGCGCGACCGCGGCATGGACCGCAAGCGCGTGCTGCTGGTGGGTTTCGGCGCGCTGGGCCACGACCTGTGGCGCCGCGTCGAGCAATACCGCAACACCGGCTACGAAGTGGCCGGCATCTACGCCGAGCCGCACGAGAACCTGCCGCCGCAGGTCCGCCGCCTGCACGAGCTGGGCGGCCTGCACGACTTCGTCAAAGAGAACAACGTGCGCGAGATCTGGATCGTGCTTCCGATGGAGGCCGGCCAGGAACTGCGCGAAGTGCTCTACCACCTGCGCAACGACCTGGTCGACATCCGCTGGATTCCCGACGTGATGTCCATCCAGCTGCTCGGCCACCAGATCGGCGAGTTCCTGGGCCTGCCGGCCATCCAGCTCAACAGCCTGCCGGCCGCCGGCGTGCGCGGACTGGCCAAGGAAGTGTTCGACCGCAGTTTCGCGCTGTGCGCGCTGATCGGCCTGTCGCCCGTCATGCTGACCGTGGCCCTGCTGGTGAAGGCGACCTCGCGCGGGCCGGTGTTCTTCACGCAGCCGCGCCTGGGCGTGGACGGCAAGGTGTTCCACGTCTACAAGTTCCGCACCATGACCGTGCACCAGGAACAGGGCGTGGTCACGCAGGCCACGCGCAACGACAGGCGCGTCACGCGCATCGGCGGCTTTCTGCGGCGCACCAGCCTGGACGAGCTGCCGCAGTTCCTCAACGTGCTGATGGGCGACATGTCGGTGGTCGGTCCGCGGCCCCACGCGCTGGAGCACAACGAACTCTACAAGGACCTGGTGCAGCGCTACATGATGCGCCACCGCGTCAAGCCGGGCATCACGGGCTGGGCCCAGGTCAATGGCCTGCGCGGCCAGACCGACACCCTGCGCAAGATGAGCGACCGGGTCGAGCACGATATCTATTACATCCAGAACTGGACGTTCAGGATGGATCTGCTGATCATCGCCCGCACGGCGGTATCGGGATGGACGGGCCGCAATGTCTACTGAACCGTTGGGATGGCCCGAGCGGCGGGGAACGGCCGCGCGCGCAGACGGCGTGCTGGCCGGCGCCGACTTCCGCGAGGCGGTCGAGATGCTGCCGCTGGTGTCGATCGACCTGTTGCTGCGCGATGCGCGCGGCCGCTACCTGACCGGGCTGCGCGCCAATCCGCCCGCCCAGGGCGCCTGGTTCGTGCCGGGCGGACGCATCCGCAAGAACGAAACGCTGCGCCAGGCGCTGTGCCGCATCGCGCGCGAAGAACTCGGCTTGCCCGTACCCGACCAGGCCTGGCGGCCGCGCGGCGTGTACGAGCATTTCTATGGCACCAATTTCGCAGGCGAGGCCGGACGCTCCACGCATTACGTCGTCCTCGCCTATGAAGCGGAAATTCCGTTGGACATCTCCAGCCTGCCGCAGGCCCAGCACCGCAGCTACCGCTGGCAGCCCGCGGCGGCCATCGCCGCCGATCCCGGCGTGCATCCGTACACCCAGGCCTACTTCAAGGAGTGAGCGCCATGACGAATCCCCCTCCCCCGTACCGGGCAGTCATCCTCTGCGGCGGCTCCGGCTCGCGGCTGTGGCCGCTGTCGCGCGAGCTGCTGCCGAAGCAGTTCATCCGCCTGACCGATGACCGCAGCCTGTTGCAGAACACCTTGCTGCGCCTGGCGTCGGCGGGCGCCGAAGCCAGGCCCACGCTGGTCTGCAACGACGCGCACCGCTACATCGCGGCGGAACAGGCGCTGGAACTGGGCATCAAGGACGCCGAGGTGATCCTGGAACCGTTCGCGCGCAACACCGCGCCGGCCATCGCCGCCGCCACGCTGCGCGCCATGCGCGACGGCGAGGACCCGGTCATGCTCATCATGCCCTCGGACCACGTGCTGGAGGACGGCGAAGTGCTGCGCGCCGCCTTCGCCGAGGCCTACCAGGCGGCCCTGCAGGGCGCGCTGGTGACCTTCGGCATCACGCCCACCGCGCCGCTGAGCGGCTACGGCTACATCCAGGCCGACGAGCCGGGCGAAATGGGGCCGGCGCGGCGCGTGCGCCGCTTCGTCGAGAAGCCCTCGCCCGAAGTGGCGCAGCGCTTCATCGACGACGGCGGCTATTACTGGAACAGCGGCATGTTCGCCTTCCAGGCCTCGGTATTCCTGTCGGAAATGGCCCGGCTGGCGCCCAAGATGCTGGAACAGGTGCAGGCGGCGGTGGCCATCGGCCACGGCGAGAACGCCCTGTTCCACCTGGACGGTCCGTCCTTCGAGGCCTGCCCCAGCGATTCGATGGACTACGCCATCATGGAGCGCACCGACAGCGCCGTGGTGATTCCGCTGGCCGCCTCGTGGAGCGACGTGGGCGCCTGGGACGCGGTCTGGGGCATCGCGCAGAAGACGGTGGAAGGCAACTCCACCACCGGCGACGTGATGGTGGAGGATTCGCGCAACTGCCTGATCCACTCGACCAGCCGGCTGGTCGCCTCGGTGGGGCTGGACGATATCGTCGTCATCGAAACGGCCGACGCCGTGCTGGTGGCGCACAAGTCCCGCTCGCAGGACGTCAAGCGCCTGGTGGAAGTGTTCAAGACGCAACACCGCTCCGAGCTCAATCACCACCGCGAAGTGCAGCGCCCCTGGGGCTCTTACGACTCGGTCGGCCAGGGCCCGCGCTACCAGGTCAAGCGCATCACGGTCAAACCCGGGGCGCGCCTGTCCTCGCAGATGCATCACCACCGGGCCGAGCACTGGATCGTGGTGTCGGGCACGGCGCGCATCTACAACGGCGACAAGCAGTACCTGCTGACCGAAAACCAGTCGACCTACATCCCACTGGGCGAGATCCACAGCCTGGAGAACCCCGGGAAGATTCCGCTGGAAATCATAGAGGTGCAGTCGGGCGCGTACCTCGGGGAGGACGACATCGTTCGATTCCAGGATATGTATGGCCGAGTTTGAGAGGGATGAGGAGAGGATTCCATTCTGGCGGCCTGGGGCGGCGCGGATCTGCCTGCCGGTGGCGGGGTTGTTCTTTCTCGTCCTGATCACGGTGGGCAACCTGCCAGGGCTGGCGGCGGAAATGTCCGACGCCTTCGGCGACAAGCGCCTGCACCTGGCCGCCTATTCCCTGCTGGCGGGGCTGGTCTATGCCTCGGTCAACCGGCGCCCGGCGCTGGTGGCCATGCTGACCGTCACCATCCTCGGAATGGTGGATGAATCGATCCAATCCCTTTTTCCCTACCGAGAGGCTGAGCTCTTAGACCTTTTGGCCGATATCTCCGCGGCGGGTGCAACAGTAATCTCATTGCACATCGGTACCGCAGCCTTCGGCTCCTTTCGTGCAGTTACTAAGTCTTAAGGATACAACCATGCCAAAACGGGCATTGATTACCGGCGTCACCGGCCAAGACGGGTCCTACCTGGCGGAGTTCCTGCTTGCCAAGGGCTATGAGGTCCACGGCATCAAGCGGCGCGCTTCCCTGTTCAATACGGCCCGCATCGATCACCTGTACCAGGACCCTCATGACCAGCCGCGCAACTTCGTGCTGCACCACGGCGACATGACCGATTCCTGCAGCCTGATCCGTATCGTCCAGTCGGTGCAGCCGGACGAGATCTACAACCTGGCCGCGCAAAGCCACGTCGGGGTCTCGTTCGAAGAACCGGAATACACCGCCAACGCCGACGGCCTGGGCACCCTGCGCCTGCTGGAAGCCATCCGCATCCTGAAGCTGGAGAACAAGACCCGCTTCTACCAGGCCTCGACCTCCGAGCTGTACGGCCTGGTGCAGGAGATTCCGCAGAAGGAAACCACGCCGTTCTATCCGCGCAGCCCGTACGCGGCGGCCAAACTGTACGCCTACTGGATCAGCGTGAACTACCGCGAAGCCTATGGCATGTACGCCTGCAACGGCATCCTGTTCAACCACGAATCGCCCAAGCGCGGCGAGACCTTCGTGACCCGCAAGATCACCCGCGGCCTGGCCCGCATCGTGCTGGGCCTGCAGGAGTGCCTGTACCTGGGCAACCTGTCGGCGCTGCGCGACTGGGGCCATGCGCGCGACTACGTCGAAATGCAGTGGCTGATGCTGCAGCAGGACACGCCCGAGGACTACGTGATCGCCACCGGCATGCAGTACAGCGTGCGCGAGTTCATCAATACCGCCGCGCGCGAGCTGGGCATCCTGCTGGCCTGGGAAGGCGAAGGCCTGGAAGAGACCGCCACCGTGCTGTTCTCGCCGGTGCACGACGTCAAGCCCGGCCAGGTCATCGTGCGCGTGGACCCGCGCTACTTCCGCCCCACCGAAGTGGAAACCCTGCTGGGCGATCCCACCAAGGCGCGCGAGAAGCTGGGCTGGTCGCCTCGCACTTCCTTCGCCGAACTGGTCAAGGAAATGATCGAGAGCGACCTGCGCGACGCGCGGCGCGACGCGCTGGTCGAGCAGAACGGCTACGAAATCTACGCCTACAAGGAGTAGTCGGACATGACGAACCAGGAGCAACGCGTCTTCGTCGCCGGGCATCGCGGCATGGTGGGCGCCGCGATCACCCGCGAGCTGCAGCGCCGCGGCTACGGCAACGTGATCACCCGCAGCCGCGCCGAACTGGACCTGGAAAACCAGAACCAGGTGCACCGCTTTTTCTCGACCACGCCGGTCGACGTGGTGTACCTGGCCGCCGCCAAGGTGGGCGGCATCCTGGCCAATCAGACGCACCCGGTGGAGTTTCTGTACAAGAACCTCATGATCCAGTGCAACGTCATCCGCGCCGCCCACGCGGCGGGGGTGCGCAAGCTGTTGTTCCTGGGTTCGTCATGCATCTACCCGCGCGAGGCGCCGCAGCCCATCCACGAGGACGCCCTGCTCACCGGGCCGCTGGAATCCACCAACGAACCGTACGCGATCGCCAAGATCGCGGGCCTGAAGCTGTGCGAGGCGTACCAGCGCGAATACGGCGCGCGCTTCATCTGCGCGATGCCGACCAATCTGTACGGCCCGCACGACAACTACGACCTGCAGAACAGCCACGTGCTGCCCGCGCTGATCCGCAAGTTCCATGAAGGGCGCGAAGCCGGCCAGGACGCCGTGACCATCTGGGGCACGGGCGCGCCGCTGCGCGAGTTCCTGTACGTCGACGACCTGGCCCAGGCCTGCGTGATGCTGATGGAGCATCCCGACGCCGAGGGCATCTACAACATCGGCGCGGGGCAGGACATCTCCATCGCCGACCTGGCCAGGCTGGTGGCGCGCGTGGTCGGCTACACCGGCGAGATCGTCTACGACACCAGCAAGCCCGACGGCACGCCGCGCAAGCTGATGGATTCGTCGCGGATGCAGGCGCTGGGCTGGAAGCCGGAGATCTCGCTGACCCACGGCATCACGCTGGCCTACGGGCATTTCCTGCGCGAGCGCACGCAGCAAGCGCTGCCCGTGGCCTGACGGCCGTATCGACAGGCCCTCGCCATGCTCGGATTGCTCAGGAAACACATCGCCGGCAACGCCTCCTTCTGGGGGCTGGTGGAGTACGGCATCGGCCCGGTGGCGGCGCTGGTGGCCCTGCCCATCCTGTTCCGCCAGCTGGGCACGGTGGGCTTCGGCCAGTATTCCATGATCATCGCCCTGGCCGGCTTCGGCAACGCCGCCAACCTGGGCGCGGCGGTGACGGCCACCAAGCTGGTGTCCGAGCGCCTGCACGAGCCCGGCGGCGCCTATCGCGCCGCCGGCGTCAGCATGTCGCTGATCGGCTGCGCGCTGGGCGTGGTGACGCTGGCCGCCCTCATGCTGTGGGGCGCGGTGGGCCTGGGCTGGCCCGACGCCACCTTCGGCGGCGTGGCGGTGACGATGCTGGCGCTGCCGGCGCTGGCCATTTACCTGACCCAGCAGTACGACCAATTGTTCTCGGGCTGCCTGAAGGGGCGCGAGGATTTCCGCGCCACGGCGCTGTGCGAGGTGTTCAGCCGCAGCGGCACGATGGCGCTGGCCTGCGCCACGGCCTGGATGACGGCCTCGCCCACCTGGACCGGACTGGCCCAGGCGCTCGGGCTGCTGCTGGCCGGCAGCGTCAAGATGGGCGTGTTCTCGCGCGCCTACGGCCGCCTGGTGGTGCGCCCCGTGCGCGACCGCGGCGCGATGATGGACGCCTTCCGCTTTTCGCGCTGGTCCTGGCTCAACAGCCTGAGCGCGCTGGCCTTCGGCTCGGTGGACCGCGTGCTGGTGGGCAGCCTGATGGGGCCCGCCGCGCTGGCCATCTATACCGTGGGCGTGCAGGTCGGGCAGATCATCCACACCGCCTCGGTCGCCATTTTCCAGAAGGCCATGCCGCGCGTGAGCCGGCTGTCGGCCTCCCCTCCCTATCCCGGCGCCGCCGAACGCGAGATCCGCCGCATGATGCTGTGGAACCTGGCGCTGTCGGCCGGGGCCACGATCGCCGTGCTGGCCGTCAGCCGCCCGCTTCTGAACATGTTGCTCAGCGCCAGCGTGGCCCAGGACCACCTTGGAACCTTCCAGCTGCTCATCATCGCGTCGGGGCTGCTGTCCCTGAACGCCGCGGCGCATTTCTCCCTGCTCGGACTCGGCAATTCGCGGGCGGTCGCCATCCTGAACGGACTGGGCGGCCTGGCGATGCTGTGCGTCATGGCGGGGCTGGTGCAGATTGCGGGCGAACACGCCGCCGCCTGGGGCCGCATGGCCTACGCGGCGATCACGCTGGCGGGCGTGGCCTTCGCCATCCGCCAATCCCGTCCCGATTTCCCTGGTGTCGTGCCTGCGGCCACCCGATAACCAACAAGCTGAGGTATTCCATGCGCAAGCGCCATAACGAGTATTCACGCCAGCTCATCGACTTTGTCCGCGAGCTCCGCCCGCCAGCCCCGATCGCCGGCGGCCTGATGCCCAAGGTGACCATCGTGACGCCCTCGTTCAACCAGGCCCGCTTCCTGGAACGCACCATTCTGTCGGTGCTGAACCAGGGCTATCCGCGGCTGGAGTACATCATCATCGACGGCGGCTCGACCGACGGCAGCGTGGACATCATCCGCAAGTACGAGCGCTACCTGAGCTATTGGGAAAGCACGCCCGACCGCGGCCAGTCCCACGCCATCAACAAGGGCTTCGAGCGCGCCACCGGCGACTACGTGGGCTGGCAGAACTCCGACGACCTGTATTTCCCGGGCGCGCTGCGCAAGCTGGGCGCGGCCGCGTCCAAGGGCCGCGCGCCCATCGTCAGCGGCAACCTGTTCGTGGCCGACGCCAACAACCGGATCTTCCGCAAGATCCACTACACCCCGGTCAACCGGGGCACGCTGACGGTGGTCAAGGCCTCCATTCCCAACCAGTCCGCCATCTTCCGCCGCGACCTGCTGCGCAAGTACGGCCTGCTGCAGGAAAGCATGCGCTACTGCATGGACCTGGAGCTGTGGAGCCGCCTGCTGCGCGAGGGCAAGAACCTGATCGTGCCCGACGCCATGGGCGTGTACACGGTCCACGACGAGACCAAGACCGCGCTGATGCAGGACGTGCTGCTGGAGGAGCGCGAGCAGATCGTGACCCGCATCCGGCGCACCGAGCCGGGCCTGGGCCGCCTGTTCGAACTGTCGTGCAGGGCCTCCAAGGTGGCCGCGCACGCGCGCCAGGGCGATCTGTCCTACCTGTTCGAAAAGCTGACCACCAAGATCTTCGGCCGCGACGACTGGGCCGCCCACTAGCATCGCCGGGCCCAGCCTGACGGAGAAAAGCCGCAATGAATCCGCACCGCCGCCTTTCCACTCTGCACCTGCTCGGCCTGTTCGCCTTCACCGCGCTGGCGCTCAACGACGACCGCTTCATCCTGGGGGTGGGCAGCTTCAAGCTGTCGCCCTTCGATTTCCTGTTCGTCGCCATGCTGGGGGTCAAGGCGCTGCGGCTGGCGGACCCGCGCGCCTACGCCCTGCCGCGCGGCCTGCTGGGCCTGCTGCTGGGGCTGCAGGCGCTGTCGGTGGTCTACCTGCTGCTGGTGTCGGTGGACCACCCCGGCATCGAGACCGGCGACGTGGCGCGCGACCTGCGCATCGTGTTCTATTTCCTGTGCACGCCGTTCCTTTGCTACAAGGACATCGACAGCCCACATGCCTACGCCGTGCTGCAGAAGTACATCGTGGCGGCCTGCCTGGCCGTGGCCACGCTGATGCTGCTGGAGCAGCTGCAGGGCTTCAGCGTGTCCAATCCGCTGCGCAACGTGCGCCTGGGCGTGTGGGCCATTCCCTTCGGCGTGGTGTCGCTGCTGTACTTCCGGCGCACGCTGAACGTGTCCGGCCCCAAGGCCTATGCGCTGACCGTCTACATGCTGCTGGCGCTGGTGTTTTCGCTCAACCGCAGCCAGTACCTGCAACTGGCCGCCTCGGTGCTGATCGCCGTGCTGCTGGGCGCCGGTCCCGAGATCCGGCGGCGCGCCGTGCTGGTGTTCGCGCCGGCCGCGATCGCCGGCGTGCTGGTGTTCGCCAGCATCGGCTACCTGGACGTGCTGACCAACCGCATCTTCAGCGTCGAGCGCCTGGACGAGGACTCCAGCTACGGCGCGCGCATCCAGGAAATGCAGGGCCAGATGGACTCCTTCGCCGAAAGCCCGGTGTTCGGCAAGGGCGCCGGCTTTCGCAGCTGGGTGATGGGCGAGAACGGCTTCGAGCTGAGCACCTTCGCCCACAACTCCTGGGCCTTCTACCTGATGAAGTTCGGCGTGGTCGGCACCATCATGATCATGCTGCCGCCGCTGCTCATCCTGCTGCTGACGCTGCTCAGGCGCTACGCCCATCCCGGCCTGGAGCTGCACCGGCGCTACCTGCTGGCCACCGCGCCCATCTACATCTTCATCGATTCGCTCTCGGGCGGCCTGGCCTACGCGCCCAAGACCGCCTTCACCGGATTCCTGCTGTGCTATTGCCTGTCGCTGATGCGCAATGCGCAGATCATGCCCGTTCCCTCGACTACGCCGCCCGCCCCCAGCCCCCGTCCGGCCGCCGCGCGCCGGGCGCCAACACGAGTGATCCCACATGCCTGATGTTTTGTTTGTCGCGCCGGACCTGCACGGCGGCGTCGGAAGATGCGTCGCCTTCATCGTGGACGCGCTGCCGGAACAGGGGGTGGATTCCGCCCTGTTCCTGCTGCGCTCGCGCAACCGGGAGTATCCCGTCTCCAACCCCAAGGTCACGCGGGCGCTGCCCGTGTACGAATCGCCCGCCGCGCTGCGCCTGATGCTGCCCGTGGCGTTCCTGCGCCTGCTGCGCCAGATCCGGCGCGACAAGCCGGCCATCGTCTGCTCGCACGGCCTGCTGTGCAACATGCTGGTGGTGCTGGCAAAGAAACTGCTGCGCGGCCGCTTCAGCACCGTCGCCTTCGAGCACAGCAGCCCCGCCATCCATTACGGCGCCTCGCGCATGCGGCGCCTGAAGTGCTGGCTGGTGAGCCAGACCTACCGGCGCCATGACGCCGTGGTCGGCGTATCGCGCGGCGTCAAGGAGGACCTGGTCAGCATGTTCCCGCCGCTGCGCGGCAAGGTCCACACCATCTACAACGGCGTGCCGCTGGACAATGTCCGCCGCCAGGGCGCGGCCGCCGCGCCCCAGCCGCCGCAGCAGGCCCCGGCGCAGGCGCCCTACCACGTGGTGGCGGTCGGCCGCCTCGAAGCGGTCAAGGACTACGCCACCCTGATCGACGCGGCCGCGCTGCTGGACGATCCCGGCATCGCCTTCACCATCCTGGGCGAAGGCTCCGAACACGACGCCCTGCAGAAACGCATCGACGAGCACGGCTCGCGCACCCCGGTCAGGCTGGCCGGCCACATCGACAACCCGTTTCCGGTGATCGCCGGCGCCGGCGCCTTCGCCCTGACCTCGGTGCGCGAGAGCTTCGGCAACGTGCTGGTCGAGGCGCTGTGCCTGGGCGTGCCGGTGATTTCCACGGACTGTCCCCACGGCCCTGCCGAAATTCTGGACGCGGGCCGCTACGGCCTGCTGGTGCCGGTGGGCGACGCCGCGGCGCTGGCCGACGCGGTGCGCCGCCTGGCCTACGACAGCGAGATGCGGCAGCGGCTGGCCGCCCAGGGCCCCGAACGCGCCGACGCGTTTTCCCTGGAGCGGCACTGCCGCAACGTCATCTCGCTATTTCAGCCGCTCATGCAGCGCGGCACGCCCTGAACAGGAAGCATCATGCAGAAGATACCGGTTTCGGTCGTCGTCATGACGAAGAACGAGGAACGCAACATCGCCAAGTGCCTGAAGGCGCTGGTCGAATTCGATGAAGTCTTCGTGGTGGACTCCAACAGCACGGACGCCACCTGCTCCATGGCGACCGCGCTGGGGGCCAAGGTCTCCAACTTCCAGTGGAACGGCAAGTATCCGAAGAAAAAGCAGTGGTGCCTGGAGCAGCTGCCGTTCTCGCATCCCGTGGTGCTGTACGTGGACGCCGACGAGGAAATGACCCCGGGCCTGGCCGCCGAGATCCGCGAGGCGCTGCCGCGCTTCGCCGCCGGCGCCGGCGGCGCCTTCGTGCCCTTCGACTACGTGTTCTGCGGCAAGAAGCTGGAGCACGGCCACCGCGTCTACAAGCTGGCGCTGCTGGCGCGCGACCGTTCCCGCTTCCTGGACTACGACGACCTGGACGTGGCCCACATGTGGGAGGTCGAGGGGCATTACCAGCCGCAGGTCGAGGGCGAGACCTTCGCGCTGCGCGAGCGCATGGTGCACAACGACCACGATTCGCTCTTCCACTATTTCGACAAGCACAACCGCTATTCCGACTGGGAAGCCAACCTGCGCACCAAGGGCCTGATGAACGACCCGCGCGAAGCCAACGTGGGCGCGCGCGCCCTGCTCAAGCGCATCTTCCAGGCCATGCCGTTCAAGGCGCCGATCGCCTTTCTGCACTCCTACGTGTTCCGGCTCGGCTTCCTGGACGGCAAGGCCGGCTACGACTACGCGGTGGCGCGCGCCATGTACTACTGGCAGATCCGCATCAAGACCGAGGAAATCCAGAAAGCGCGCCAGGCCAGCGCGGCCGCGGCGCGCGACGACGCCGTGGCGGGAGCGGCGAAATGAGCGCCCTGCAGCGTCTGGACCAGTTCACGCTGGCGCCCGGCCAGCGCGGCCGCTCCGCCCTGACGGTGCAGCTGTGGTGGATGGTGCAGGGCACGCTGTTTCGCTGGTCGCCGCAGGTGGCGTACGGATTTCGCCGCTGGCTGCTGCGCTGCTTCGGCGCGCGCATCGGCCGCAAGGTCCTGATCCGGCCCAGCGCCACGGTCACCTACCCCTGGAAGGTGGAGATCGGCGACTACGCCTGGATCGGCGACGAGGCGGTGATCTACAGCCTCGGGCCCATCCACATCGGCGCCCATGCCGTGGTGTCGCAGCGCAGCTACCTGTGCGCGGCCGACCATGACGCCGCGCAGCCCGCGTTTCCGCTGCGCGAGCGCGCGGTGCGCATCGAGGAAGGCGCCTGGGTCGCCACCGATGTATTCATCGGCCCCGGCGTGACCGTGGGGCGCGAAACCGTGGTCGGCGCCCGCAGTTCCGTATTCCGCAACCTGCCGGCCGGCATGATCTGCCACGGCAATCCCTGCCGGCCGGTGCGGCCGCGCCAGGCTGGCCCGGCATGAAAATCCTCGTCTACGGCATCAACTACGCGCCCGAGCTGACCGGCATCGGCAAGTACAGCGCCGAAATGGCCGAATGGATGGCCGCGCGCGGCCACCAGGTCAGCGTCGTGACCGCCCCGCCCTACTACCCCCAGTGGCAGGTGCAGGAAGGCTACCGCGCGGGCCGCTATCGCAAGGAAACGCGGCGCGGCGTCACCGTGCGCCGCGCGCCGCTCTGGGTGCCGGCCAGGCCGGGCGGGCTCAAGCGCCTGATCCACCTGGCCAGCTTCGCCCTGTCCAGCCTGCCGTCGCTGCTGCGCGCCGCCGCCGGCCGCCCCGACCTGATCCTGGTGGTCGAGCCGGCGCTGTTCTGCGCGCCCGCCGCGTGGCTGGCCGCAAGGCTGTGCGGCGCGCGCGCGTGGCTGCACATCCAGGACTACGAAGTGGACGCGGCCTTCGAGCTGGGCCTGCTCAAGGGCGCCGGCCTGCGCGCCGCCGTGCGCCGCGCCGAACGCTGGCTGATGCGCCGCTTCGACCGCGTCTCCACCATCTCGGGCCGCATGCTGGACCTGGCGCTGGCCAAAGGCGTCGACCCCGGCCGCGCCCTGCTGCTGCCCAACTGGATAGACGTGAACGCCATCGCGCCGCGCAGCGGCGGCGACTACCGCGCCGAACTGGGCATTCCGGCCGACGCCGTGGTCGCGCTGTACTCGGGCAACATGGGCGGCAAGCAGGGCCTGCAGACCCTGGCCGACGTGGCGCGCCGCCTGGACGGCGAGACCCGCCTGTGGTTCGTGTTCTGCGGCCAGGGCCCGGAACGCCCGCCGCTGCAGGCCGCCTGCCAGGGACTGGAGCGGGTGCGCTTCCTGGACCTGCAGCCGGCCGAGCGGCTGGGTGAACTGCTGAACACCGCCGACGTCCACCTGCTGCCGCAACGCGCCGGCGCGGCCGACCTGGTCATGCCGTCCAAGCTGACCGGCATGCTGGCCAGCGGCCGGCCCGTGGTCTGCGGCGCCGCGCCCGGCACCGAACTGGCCGCCGTCGTGGCGCGCTGCGGCCTGGTGACCCCGCCCGAAGACGGCGCGGCCATGGCCGCAGCCGTGCGCACGCTGGCCGACGACGCGCCCCGGCGCGAAGCCCTGGGCGCGGCCGCGCGGCAGTATGCGTTGGCGCATCTGCACATCGATGCGGTGCTGGCCGAGGCGGAGCGTGAGTTCATTGCGGTGGCCGAGTCGAAAGGCAAACCGGCCGAGCGCAACGCCGGGGTTTGAGGCGGGGAAAATCGGTCTTCATGTGGCGTTCAGCGCGTAGGATGGGTGCAGCGCGCGCCTGCCCGGGCCAGAACGCCGATCTCCAACGCGCGTAACCCATCGGCCGGCGCAAGCCGGCGATTCTGGTGCCGGCAAAGAAACCCAACTCTGCATGCGACGAAAAACGGCGGCTGGCGCCGCCTGATGGGTTGCGCGCGTTTGGCGCCTGGGTTCTTGTGTCTATGGTCTCGCGCTTGACCCATCCTACGGGTCTTCATCCTGGCGGATCGTGGACGGCGGGGCGCCGTTGCGGACCAGGCCCATCTGCACGGCGATGTAGGCGGCTTCGGCCTGGTTGCGGGCGTTGAGCTTCCAATACAGGGTGCGCGCATGGCTCTTGACGGTGGCCACCGAGATGCCGACCTGTTCGCCGATCTCGCGCATGGTCTTGCCCTGCACCAGCAGTTGCAGGATCTCCTCCTGTCTTTGCGTCAGCTCGCGTAGCGCCTGCGGCGCGGCCTGGGTGGCGCCCTGCGGCCGGGCCACCGCCTGCGGATAGCATTGGCCGCCCGCCATCACCAGGCTCACCGCCGCGGCCAGCGCGTCCGGGTTGGAGGCCTTGGGCAGATAGCCCGCGACGCCGGCGCGCGCACACGCCGTCATCACGCCCTGGTCCAGCACGGTGTACAGCACCAGCACCAGGCGCGGCATGAAGAACGCCATGGACTGCGACAGCAGGCCCACGTCCTGTTCCGCCAGGCCGCTGCAACCCACCACCAGCAGTTCCACTGGGCGGTTGATAGAGCTGGACATGTTGAGCAGATGCGCTGGCGAGATGGCCAGGATGTCGTCGGCGTTGCGTACGCGCTCCAGCACATGCTGGATCGCCACACGAAGCAGAGCGTAGTCTTCGATCAGTACGGTTGTCATCCCCGGGGGAACCTTGTGACACTCGGCCCATACACGGTTCCCATGACGCTGGCGCATCGCTTGCCGCTATCGCGGCGTGACGGCGTCATCGACTTCACGGGAAGCTCGCCCACAGCATCGGATCGCATTGGCGAGGCGGCGGTGGTTCGCCCTTTCGAGCCATGCTTGCGGACACAACCCATGCTATCAGCGGCTACGTCCGCTGAATCTCGTACAGGTGGATGAATGGCGGTGGAATGCGCTTGCATTGCGACCGCTGCACTGCTATGAACGGCGTAGCCTCGATGGCTATGCGCATCCGGCAGCGGGACGCCTGACGTCCCGGACTGCCGGACCGACTGCGCGACCGGCAAGCGCTATCCCACCTTGCGCCCATACATCTGTCCTGCGTCCACATCCCTGCCACTGCTGGGCTCGTGCCATTCCAGCGTGGCGCCGCGCTGCAGCGCCGCGTAGACGGCTTCGCCCTTGTTTTTGACATGCAACCGTTGGTACAGCGTACAAGCGTGCGTCTTGGCCGTAGCCACCGAGATATTGAGCATCCTGCTGACCGTCTTGATCGGATAGCCGCGGGCCAGCAGCACCAGCACTTCATACTGCCGCGGGGTGATCTGCAGCAACTGCGCGCCCGCACTGACCGGCATGGCGCTCTTGGCGGGAGCGTCCTCGGCGTCGCGCGCCGGCAGGGCGCACACCGACTGCTGCGCCGGCGCCTGGATGGCCTGCTCGCTGGGGAAGCACTGGCCGCCGGCCATGACCAGGCGGATGGCCGCCTCCAGGATTTCGACCGAAGCCGTTTTCATCAGGCAGCCGTAGATGCTGCTTCCCGGCAGGCCCTGCACCGGCATCGGCAATGGCATGACGTCCGTCAGAAGCAGGATCCGCTTCGGCGTCAGCACCCGCTGGATTTCATGCAGCGCGCTCCACGCTTCGTCGGTATCCACCGGCAGTCCATAGATCAGGAGATCGGCGCCAGCGTGCACGCCATCGGCCTTGGAAATATCCGCCAAGCCCATCCCCTCGATTTCCCACACATCGTCCAACTTGCTAAGAATCTGCCACAACCCCAGCCGCAGGAGCGGATGGGCTTCAATCAGGACCATCTTGGCCATGGTGTCCTCCCGGTTTTTCGACGGCCTAGAAAGGATCTTCGCTGTGCTGAAGACTATTTTTTTTCCAACCCTGCGGGGGTGGTCCGCAATATCCCGGAATATCTAATGAAGCTGAACCGGGACATTTGGGCTGGGAGACTTTGGTAGCCACCATAACGGATGGCATGGACCCATCTTATGGTTCGAAATCCGCAAAATCAAGACGTTTGCCCACGATATAATCCGATAAAAACAGACATCATTCGTGAGCCTTAATCAATATAGTAAATATGGCTGAGCAGCGGCTTTGATGCTTTCCAGCGCTAGGGTTTTCACCAGGATTTTCGGCGTCCACACTTGCCTTTCCCTATGAAAGCCGTGGCGCGGGCATGCGTCCCCGCTAGGCCGGGCGCGGCTCCGGCCGTGAAAAAGCCGCGTCCGGGCATCTGCCGGACACGGCCGTAAAACGCGGGCGCCAGGCCCGATTTCTGTCCAGATGTATCTGCTGACACATTCCGCCCGTAGGCGCATTGCTTATTCGAAATATGGGTAACATTTTAATTTGTGCGTCACGCGCATCATTTACTCCATATAAGCGAAGTCGAATACCGTATGGCCGCCCTGGTGATGCCAATGGTGCATTGAAGCATGACGCTTCCTCAGGAAATTGGCGTAGTGGATTTCGCCGTCCGTTTCGACGTAGGTGGAGGGCGACAGCTCCTCTATCCGGTTGAGCGAGACGCCCTTGCCGTAGTGGCAGAAGCCCTGATACTGGGCGCAGCGCATCACTTCCCCCTCGGGCGACACCACGATCCCGGCGTTGCGGGCCCGCATCGGATTGCGCACGATGGGGTTGCACGCATGCGGCGTCCACTCAGTCGAGCGCGGCGAATCGGCGAAGAAGGCGAATAATTCGTCGCAGTGGCTCTGGCCATCCGTGCGGTCGATATTAGTTAATAGCCACCAATATTTTCCGTGCTTGAAAATAATCGTATCGACGGCGGATATATTGGTCATCAGATTAACATCCAGCTCCCACTTCAATGGAAATTCCGTGCATTTCCATAATTCTATACTGCGATTTCCGCAGGTTTCCGGAACCATGTATGTCACGCCTTCGTGCTCGAATATATACGGAAACGAAAGGTGGTAAGGCAGGTTCAGGGCCGTGCCCAGCAGGCGGAAAGCCCCGTCGGAGTAGGTCGCGACGGAGATCGTACCCTTGCGGGAATTAAAATCGTAGTCCTCGAAAAATATATATGGCTTTTTATCCTGGGTATATACAAATGGATCTGCGAAGAATCTGCCCTTGGGCGGTTGCAGGACCATGGCCTCGGATACTACGGCCTGCTGCCGGAAAGACGGGAACATTCCAATCCGCCAGCGTATATTGCGTTTCATGACGCGCCGCACAATCAAATCCGACATCAACCAGGCCTGGCGCGCGATATAAGCGGCGGAATTCCACTCCGCCGGATCGGCGCGGCGCTGGCCGCTCATGATCTGCATGCCGGGCGGCGCCGCCCCCTGGCGCAGTCGCGCGAGCGCCTGGAGCGCGTCATAAACCATGAAGTTTCCGAGGCTGAATGCGCGCGCCTGATTCTTCAACCAGAACACTTCGGTGTTGAAACTGCGCTGGTCCAGAAGCTCGTCGTCTTCGAGCCGCGCGCCGACGCGCCAGAGTTTTACCGTGGTGTGGTCCTCGCGCTGGTAGACCTCCCAGAAGCCGGCGTAGCGGCTGGTCTGCACCGCGATATCCGAATAACTCAGCTGCCATACGCCCAGCCGGGCCCAGTCCTGCAGCTGTTCGCGCGAGGCCGGCGACGTGCCCAGCGTAATCACCAGGTCCAGCTCCAGCGCGGCCACCGCGTCCTGCAGCGCCGCCGGCGCGGCCTGGTGCGCCAGCGGCACGACCGCGGCCGAGTCCGCCGGCAGGCTGCCGCGCAGGTCGCGGCACTCCAGCATGGCGCGCTGCTTGGCCGGCAGCAGCCTGCCCTCCAGGCGCGACAGCGTGCCGAACAGCGCCTTGACGCCCAGGCGCGGCTCCTCGCTAGGCGCGTGCATCACCAGCAAAGCGGCAACTTCGAAATCCTGGCTGTGCCGGAGCCACTCGACCATCTCGTGCATCCAGCCGGGCTGTTCCAGCCCGTCAACCAGCAGTCCCACTTTGAAGGTCTTCATTTCTGCTCCTGAGTCTGCACCGCTGCCCGTACAGCGAACGGGCTAGCCATGCTTGGCGGTCTCATCGATGGTATGCGTCTCTATCTCCTCGCGCTGATACTGCGGTCTTTTGCGCCTATGTTCCAGCCCGCATTTAATCTAGGCCGGCAGCCCGAGGCGGGCGGCCCGTTCATCATTCCGACGGCCGAGTACAGCGCTCGCCGGCCTGCGCGGAAGTCCTCATCCATCGGTAGGAGCCGTAGGGCTGCCAACGGCGTACCGGCGGCTCGCGGCTGCGCCGCTAGTGGTAAACCCTATTCGGGATAGCCGAGGCTCGCATCTCCGCCATCGCTAGCGCATAATGGTTTTTAAACGAACGTTTGAATTCAACCTTATGCAAGAAATCAGCCAGCCCACTACCCGTGACGCGATCCTGGATACGGCCGAGGCCCTGTTCGCGCAGCAGGGGCACGACGCGACGTCGATGCGCCAGATCACCAGCGCGGCCGGCGTGAACCTTGCTTCGGTGAACTACCACTTCGGCTCCAAGGAGTCACTCGTCCAGGCGGTGCTAAAACGCCGCCTGGCCGTGCTGAACCGCGAGCGCCTGCGGCTTTTGGACGAACTGGAGGCGCAGGCCGACGGCCGGCCCCTCAAGCCCTCGCAGATCGTGGACGCCTTTTTCGGCACGCTGCTGCGCCTGGCCGCCGATCCGGCGCAGGCCGGCAGCACCTTCCTGCCGCTGCTGGAACGCACCATGACCGACCCGTCCGACTTTATCCGCGCGCTGTTCGCCGAAGAGTACGCGGACGTGCTGGAGCGCTACCGCAACGCGCTGTTCGCCGCGCTGCCCGACGTGCCCAAGGCCGAAATCATGTGGCGCTTCCAGTTCATGCTGGGCGCCACCTCGTACGCCATCATCGGCACCGACCTGCTGCGCTCCGTCACCGGCTGGACCATCGACGAAGCCGAACAACCCAACAACCCCGAGCTGCTGCTGCCCCGCCTGATGAGCTTTCTGCTGGGCGGGCTGCGCTCGCCCCTGCCGCAAATGCCTTAGGGCGGGACGGCCGGCCGCAAACGAAGAACATGGAGGCAAGAACATGAACGCAGTCATCCTCGCCCTGGCCGTCATCGTGCTGCTTGCGGCCGTCGTGCTGGGCGTGCGCCCGATCCGCCGCGCCCTGCTGTCGGCGCCGGTCTTCCGGCTCTACAGCAAGGTGCTGCCGCAGATGTCGGACACCGAGCGCGACGCCCTCGAAGCCGGCACCGTGTGGTGGGAAGGCGAGCTGTTTCGCGGCCGCCCGGACTGGAGCCGGCTGCTGGCGTACCCGCGCCCCCGGCTGAACGAGGATGAGCAGCGCTTCCTGGACCACCAGGCCGAGGAGGCCTGCCGCATGGTCGACGACTGGGAGGTCACGCAGCAGCGCTACGACCTGCCCGCGCCCGTCTGGGACTACCTCAAGACCCAGGGTTTCCTGGGCATGATCATCCCCCGCGAATACGGCGGCCTGGGCTTCTCGGCCTATGCCCATTCCGAGATCGTGACCAAGCTGTCCACGCGCTCCTCGGCGCTGGCCGTGTCGGTCATGGTGCCCAATTCGCTCGGCCCGGCCGAACTGCTGCTGCACTACGGCACCGATGAGCAGAAGAACCACTACCTGCCCCGCCTGGCGCGCGGCGAGGAAGTGCCGGCCTTCGCGCTGACCAGCCCCTGGGCGGGCTCCGACGCCGCGGCCATCCCCGACAGCGGCATCGTCTGCAAGGGCGAATGGCAGGGCCGCGAAGTGATAGGCATGAGGGTCACCTGGGACAAGCGCTACATCACGCTGGCCCCGGTCTGCACGCTGCTGGGCCTGGCGTTCCGCCTGTACGACCCGGACGGCCTGCTGGGTGGCAAGAAAGACCTGGGCATCACCTGCGCGCTGGTGCCGCACGACCATCCCGGCGTCGATACCGGCCGCCGCCATTTCCCGCTGAACGCCATGTTCATGAACGGCCCCACGCGCGGGACGGACGTGTTCATGCCGCTGGACTTCATCATCGGCGGGCCGGCCATGGCCGGCCAGGGCTGGCGCATGCTGATGGAATGCCTGGCGGCGGGCCGCTCGATCTCGCTGCCCTCGTCGAACACCGGCATGTCCAAGCTGACCGCGCGCGCCGTCGGCGGCTATGCGCGCGTGCGCAGCCAGTTCCGCACCCCGGTGGGCAAGTTCGAGGGCGTGGAGGAAGCGCTGGCGCGCATCGGCGGCAACACCTACATGATGGACGCCGCGCGCGCCATGACCGCCGGCGCGGTGGACCTCGGCGAAAAGCCCTCGGTCGTGTCCGCCATCGTCAAATACCACGTCACCGAACGCGCCCGCCAGGTCGTCAACGACGGCATGGACGTGATCGGCGGCAAGGGCATCTGCCTGGGCCCCTCCAACTTCCTGGGCCGCGCCTACCAGCAGATCCCCATCGGCATCACCGTGGAAGGCGCCAACATCCTCACGCGCAGCCTGATCATCTTCGGCCAGGGCGCGATCCGCTGCCATCCCTACGTGCTGGCGGAAATGCAGGCGGCCCAGTCGCCCGACCGCCGCCAGGGCCTGGTCGATTTCGACCGCGCCTTCTGGGGCCACGCGGCCTTCGTCGTGCGCAACGCGCTGCGCGCCGCGGGCGCCGCGCTGACGGGCGCGCGCTACGTGCGCGTGGACGCCGACGTCGCGCCCGAAATGAAGCGCTACTACCAGCAGCTCAGCCGCTACAGCGCCGCCTTCGCGCTGCTGGCCGACAGCGCCATGCTGGTGCTGGGCGGCAGCCTCAAGCGGCGCGAGCGCCTGTCGGCGCGCCTGGGCGACATCCTGTCGCAGATGTACCTGGCAAGCGCCGCGCTCAAGCGCTACGAGGACGAGGGCCGCCAGGCCGCCGACGCGCCGCTGGCGCACTGGTCCGTCCAGGACGCGCTGTACAGGCTGCAGCAGGCCTTCGACGGCGTGCTGGAGAATTTCCCCAACCGCGCGGCCGCCTGGGCGCTGGCCCGCCTGGTGTTCCCGTGGGGCCGCCCCCAGGCCCTGCCGTCGGACCGTCTGGGCCAGGACGTGGCGCGCCTGCTGATCCAGCCGGGCGCGGCGCGCGACCGCCTGACCGCGGGCTGCCACCTGCCGGCCACCGAGCAGGAACCGGTAGGCGCGATCGAACTGGCGCTGGCGGCCACGCTGGAGGCCGAGCCCATCGAAGCCAAGATCCGCGAACTCGAAAAGCGCGGCGCGCTCAACGGCAACCCCAAGGCCAACGTGCGCGACATCGCCGACGCCGCCTATGCGGCCGGCGGCATCACCGCCGAGGAATACGCGGTGGTCCAGCGCCGCAACCGCTTGCGCGACACCGTGGTGCGCGTCGATGATTTCGCCTTCGACTTCGGCGCGGGGCAGGACATCGAACCCGCGGCCGAACGCAAGGTCGCCTGAAGGAGGCAGCGGATGGCATTCAAACCGGTCTACGTCGTCGATGGCCTGCGCACGCCTTTCCTGAAGGCGCGCAGCGGGCCGGGCCCGTTCTCGGCCGGCGATCTCGCCGTGCAGGCCGGCCGCAGCCTGCTGCTGCGCCAGCCCTACGCGCCCACCGACCTGGACGAGGTCATCGTGGGCTGCGCCGCGCCCTCGCCCGACGAAGTGAACATCGGCCGCGTGATCGCGCTGCGCCTGGGCTGCGGCAACAAGGTGCCGGGCTGGACCGTGATGCGCAACTGCGCCTCGGGCATGCAGGCGCTGGATTCCGCCATCGCCAACATCCAGTCCGGCCGTTCGGAACTGGTGCTGGCCGGCGGCACCGACGCGCTGTCGCGCGCGCCGGTGTTGTTCTCGGACGACATGGTGCGCTGGCTGGGCGGCTGGTACGCGGCCCGCGGCGCGGGCGCCAAGCTGGCGATGCTGCGCCGGTTCCGGCTGCGCAACCTGGCGCCCGTGATCGGCCTGCTCAAGGGCCTGACCGACCCCGTGGTGGGCCTGTCCATGGGCCAGACCGCCGAGAACCTCGCCACCCGGTTCAATATCGATCGCCAGGCGATGGACGCCTACGCGGCCGAGAGCCACCGGCGCGCGCTGGCGGCCCGCGCCGCCGGCGCCATGGGCGAGATCGCCGCCTTGATCGACACGCAAGGCAGGCTGTACGCTGAGGACGACGGCGTGCGCGCGGACTCCACGCCCGACAAGCTGGCCAAGCTCAAGCCGGTCTTCGACAAGCCCTGGGGCAACATCACGGCGGGCAACAGTTCGCAGGTCACCGACGGCGCCGCCATGCTGGCGCTGGCTTCCGAAGAAGCCGTGCGCAAATGGAATCTGCGGCCGCGGGGCCGCATCGTCGACAGCCAGTGGGCCGGCCTGGACCCCGCGCAGATGGGCCTGGGACCGGTGCATGCCGCCACCCCTATCCTGCAACGCCACAACCTGGGACTCAACGATCTGGACTTGTGGGAAATCAACGAAGCCTTCGCCGCCCAGGTGCTGGCCTGCATGGCCGCGTGGCGCGACGAAGCCTATTGCCGGGAACACTTCGGCACCGCGGCCTGGGGCGAACTGGACCGCGCCCGGCTCAACGTGGACGGCGGCGCGATCGCCATCGGCCACCCGGTGGGCGCATCCGGCGCGCGCATCGTGCTGCATCTGCTCGACGCGCTCAAGCGCCGCGGCGCGCGGCGCGGCATGGCGGCCATCTGCATCGGCGGCGGCCAAGGCGGCGCGATGCTGGTCGAAACCCTGGACGAGGACCGCCCATGACGACGATCGATACGCTTTCCCACTGGCGCCTGGAGCGCGAGGCCGACGGGCTGGCGTGGCTGACCTTCGACCGCGCCGGCAGCGCCGTCAACGCCCTGTCCGCCGACACCCTGGCCGAACTCGCCGTGGTGCTGGACGCGCTGGACGCGCAGCCGCCGGCGGGCCTGATCATCCGCTCCGGCAAGACCACCGGTTTCATCGTGGGCGCGGACGTCAACGAGTTCGCCAGCCTGGACACGCCCGAGCAGGCGCGCGCGCTGGTCGCGCGCGGCTGGAACCTGTTCAACCGCGTGGCCGCGCTGCGCTACCCGACGCTGGCGCTGATCGAAGGCCACTGCCTGGGCGGCGGCCTGGAGCTGGCGCTGGCCTGCCGCTGGCGCCTGGTGGCCGACCAGCCGGGGACCTCGCTGGCGTTGCCCGAAGTGATGCTGGGCATTTTTCCCGGCTGGGGCGGCATGCTGCGCCTGCCGCGGCTGATCGGCGCGCCGGCGGCGCTCGACATGATGCTGACCGGCCGCGGCGCCGACGCGCGCCGCGCCGCGGCGCTGGGCCTGGCCGACGCCCGCGTCCCGCCGCGGCTGCTGCTGGCCGCGGCCCGCCAGACCGTGCTGTCGGGCAAGGCCCCACGTCGCGCGCGCGGCCCCGGCGCCTGGTTCAGGCGCTGCACCGACCACTGGCCGCTGAAGGCCATCATCGCCTCGCGCGCGCGCAAGCAGATCGCGGCCAAGGACCCGCAGGGCCACTATCCCGCGGCGCCGGCCATCGTCGACATCTGGGAAAAACACGGCGGCAACGCGCTGCAGGCGCCCGCGCTGATCGACCGCATCATCGCCTCGGGCACCGCCCGCAACCTGCTGCGCGTGTTCCGCCTGCAGGAACGCCTGAAGGCCAACGGCAAGCAGCCCGGCGTCCCGCCGGCGCGCCGCGTGCACGTAGTGGGCGCCGGCGTGATGGGCGGCGACATCGCGGCGTGGTGCGCGCTCAAGGGCATGACGGTCACGCTGCAGGACCAGGACATGGCGCGCATTGCGCCGGCCCTCAAGCGCGCCGCGGCGCTGTACGCCCGCCGCCTGAAGGACCCGCGCCTGGCGCGCGCCGCGTTCGATCGCCTGATTCCCGACCCGGCGGGCGACGGCGTGCCGCTGGCCGACGTCGTCATCGAAGCCATCAGCGAGCAGCCCGAGGCCAAGCGCGCGCTGTACCGCGCGCTGGAACCGCGCATGCGCGCCGACGCCCTGCTCGCCACCAACACTTCCAGCCTGCCGCTGGAAACCCTGCGCGCCGGCCTGGCGCGCCCGGCCCAACTGGTCGGCATCCACTTCTTCAACCCCGTGGCGAAGATGCCGCTGGTCGAAGTGGTGCACGCCGACGGCGACGACGGCGCGGCGCAGGCGCGGGCCTGCGCCTTCGTGGGCCAGATCGACAAGCTGGCGCTGCCGGTGAAAAGCGCGCCCGGCTTCCTGGTCAACGCCGTGCTGGCGCCTTACATGCTGGAGGCCATGCGCAGCGTGGACGAAGGCCTGGCGCCGCAGGCCGTGGACGCGGCGATGGTGGCCTTCGGCATGCCGATGGGTCCGCTGGAGCTGGCCGACACCGTGGGCCTGGACATCGCGCGCGCCGCGGGCGAGGAACTGGCCGGCGGCGCCGAGCCGCCGCGCTGCCTGGCCGACCGGCTGGCGCGCGGCGAATTGGGCAAGAAGACCGGCCAGGGCTTTTACGCCTGGCGCGACGGCAAGCCCGTCAAGAATGGCGCGGCCTCCCCTGGCGCCCCGCCGGGACTGGCGCGCCGCCTGATTCAGCCCTTGATCGACGCCACCCGCGAGCGCGTCGAGCAAGGCATCGTCGCCGACGCCGACCTGGCGGACGCCGGCGTGATTTTCGGCACGGGTTTCGCTCCCTTCACGGGCGGCCCCATGCATTACCAAGGCAGCGACAGGCCGGCAACGGCCGGGCTGGCAGGACCCGCAGTGCAATAGAGACATACATCAAACACGAGGAGGCATCACCATGCGCAGCAAACGTTCCTTGTCCTTGAGCACCTTGTCGGCCGTCGCGGTTGGCCTGGGCGCGGCAACGACGGCCCATTCCGCCGGCTTCCAGCTTCTTGAGCAGAACGCCAGCGGCCTGGGCAACGCTTACGCGGGCTCGGCGGCAAATCCGGAAAACGCCAGCATCATCTACTACAACCCGGCGGGCATGACCTATCTGCCGGGCCTGAACGTCTCGGGCGGCGTCAACCTGATCAGGCCGTCGTTCAAGTTCAAGGACAACGGCGACAGCCGCAATCCCGGCATCCCGGGCCTGCCGGGCACCGGCCTGGGCGGCTCGGTCCCCACCGGCGGCAACGGCGGCGACGCCGGCAGCCTGGGCGTGGTTCCCAACCTCTACGGCTCGTGGCAGCTGAACGAACAGTGGTACATCGGCCTGGGCATCGGCGCGCCGTTCGGCCTGATGACCGATTACGACGACGGCTGGGTCGGCCAGTACCACTCCAACAAGTTCGACATCAAGACCATCAACATCAACCCGTCGATCGCCTACAAGGTCAACGAGAAGTTCTCGATGGGCTTCGGCCTGAACTGGCAGCACATCGACGCCAACTACAAGAAAAAGACCGTGTTGCCCGTGCCCGGCATGCCGCTGGGCACCACCGGCGACGCCGACCTGAACCTCAAGGGCGACGCCTGGGGCTGGAACGTGGGCTTCATGCTGCAGCCGACCGAGGACACCCGCATCGGCCTGTCGTACCGCTCCAAGATCAAGCACACGGCCAAGGGCGACACCGACATCGACAACATCTACCCGCGCGGCAACTCGGTCTCGTTCGACGCCAAGGCCTCGGTGACGCTGCCCGACACCCTGATCCTGAGCGCGGCGCACCAGCTCAACGAGCGCTGGGAACTGCTGGGCGACGTGTCGTGGACCGGCTGGAGCAGCATTCCCGAACTCAAGATCCGCAACTCCGGCCCCGGCGCGCGCGACGACGAACTGCCGCTGAACTTCCGCGACAGCTGGCGCGTCGCGCTGGGCGCGAACTACAAGTTCGCGCCGGACTGGAAATGGAAGTTCGGCGTGGCCTTCGACCAGTCGCCCGTCTACCAGGCGTCCGACCGCCCGACCTCGCTGCCCGACAACGACCGCTACTGGTTCTCGACCGGCGTGCAGTGGCAGGCCGGCAAGAACACGACGCTGGACGTGGGCTACACCTATCTGTACCTGCGCAAGACGGACATCGACACCACGTCCGGCAACGCCTTGACCAAGGGCCGCGTCGCGGGCACCTATGACAGCAACGCCCACATCCTGGGCGTGCAGCTGTCGTCCCGCTTCTAGCCTTTCCGCCCTGCCCGGAGGGCGGGTTCGCCCCGCCCTCCGTTTTTTCAGGAGACTTCCTTGAGCAAGTTCCTCGTCAAACACGCCGCCGTCCTGGGCGCCGGCGTCATGGGCGCGCAGATCGCCGCCCACCTGGCCAACGCCGGCGTGCCCGTCACGCTGTTCGACCTGGCCGCGCCCGAGGGCGATCGCAACGGCATCGTCAACAAGGCGCTGGCCGGCCTGAGGAAACTGGAGCCGGCGCCGCTGGCCGGCGCCGCGCGCCTGGCGCTGATCACGCCGGCGAACTACGACGACCACCTGGACCGCCTGCGCGGCTGCGACCTCGTGATCGAAGCCATCGCCGAGCGCATGGACTGGAAGACCGCGCTGTACGAACGCATCGCGCCGCACGTCGCGCCCGACGCCCTGATCGCCTCCAACACCTCGGGCCTGTCGATCGACGCGCTGGCCCACGCGCTGCCCGAGAGCCTGCGCGAACGCTTCTGCGGCATCCACTTCTTCAACCCGCCGCGCTACATGCGGCTGGTGGAAATCATCGCCACTCCGCACACGCGCGCCGACGTGCTCGACCAGCTCGAAACCTGGCTGACCTCCAAGCTGGGCAAGGGCGTGGTGCGCGCGCTGGACACCCCCAACTTCGTGGCCAACCGCATCGGCGTGTTCTCGATCCTGGCCGCCATGCACCACACGTCCCGCCTGGGGCTGGGCTTCGACGAGGTCGACGCCCTCACCGGCCCGAAGATCGGCCGCCCCAAGAGCGCCACCTACCGCACCGCCGACGTGGTCGGCCTGGACACCCTGGCCCACGTCGTGGGCACCATGGAAAAGAACCTGCCTGACGATCCGTGGCACCGGTACTTCGCCCTACCCGGCTGGCTGTCGGCCCTGATCGCCAAGGGCGCGCTGGGCCAGAAGAGCGGCGCCGGCGTCTACCGCAAGCAGGGCCGCGACATCCAGGGGCTGGACCTGAAGGCGCAGGACTACGTGCCCAGCGCCGGCAAGCTGGCCGACGAGGTCGCCGCCCTGCTCAAGGAACGCGATCCCGCGCGCCGCTTCGCCGCGCTGCGCGCCTCCGCCCATCCGCAGGCCCAGTTCCTGTGGAGCCTGTTTCGCGACATCTTTCACTACAGCGCGGTGCAGCTCGAACACGTGGCCGACAACGCGCGCGACCTGGACCTGGCCATGCGCTGGGGCTTCGGCTGGTCGCAAGGGCCGTTCGAAACCTGGCAGGCCGCCGGCTGGCAGGACATCGCCGCGGCCGTGGCCGAGGACATCGCCGCCGGCCGCGCCATGAGCGACGCGCCGCTGCCGGCGTGGGCGCTGGAGCCGGCCCGCCAGGGCGTGCATACGCCCGAAGGCTCGTATTCGGCGCGCAGCGGCCAGCTGCATCCGCGCTCCAGCCTGCCGGTGTACCGCCGCCAGCTGTTCCCCGAGCGCCTGTACGGCGAAGGCGCCGCCGCGCGCGGCGCCACGGTCTGGGAAAACGAAGGCGTGCGCCTGTGGCATCTGCCCGAGCACGACGCCGGCATCGCCATCCTCTCGGTCACGTCGCGCAACCACACGCTGGGCGCCGAAGTGCTGGAAGGCGTGCTGCAGGCGGTGGCCCGCGCCGAACGCGAATTCGACGGCCTGGTGATCTGGCACGACGCGCCCTTCGCGCTCGGCGCCAATCTGCAGCAGGTGTCGGAAGCCTGCGCCGCCGGCCAATGGGAAATGCTGGAAGCCACGGTCGAGAAATTCCAGCGCGCCTCGCAGGCCTTCAAGTACGCGCAGATTCCCACCGTGGCCGCGGTGCAGGGCATGGCGCTGGGCGGTGGCTGCGAATTCCTCATGCACGCCACGCACCGGGTGCTGGCGCTGGAAAGCTATATCGGGCTGGTCGAGGCCGGCGTGGGGCTGATTCCGGCCGGCGGCGGCAGCAAGGAGTTCGCCGGCCGCGCCGCCGCGCTGGCGGCGCGCACGGCCACGCCGGGCGAGGTCTTCCCGTACCTGCAGCCGGTGTTCCAGAACATCGCCACCGCCCAGGTCGCCAAGAGTGCGCTGGAGGCCATCGCGGCCGGCTTCGGCCGCGACCGCGACGTGGTGGTTTTCCATCCGGACGAGCTGCTGTTCGTCGCCATCGGCCAGGCCCGCGCCGCCGCCGAGGCCGGCCACACGCCGCCGCCACGGCTGCGCGACGTGCCGGTGGCCGGGCGCGGCGGCATCGCCAACTTCGAAATGGTGCTGCTCAACATGCGCGAGGGCGGCATGATCAGCGCCCATGACTACCGCGTGGCGCGCAGCGCCGCCGTGGCCCTGTGCGGCGGCGAGGTCGACCCCGGCGCCAAGGTGGACGAGGAATGGCTGCTGGCGGTGGAACGCCGGGAATTCATGGCGCTGCTGCGCACACCGGAAACCCAGGCGCGCATCCGCCACACTTTAGACACCGGCAAGCCTTTGAGGAACTGATATGAGCAAGCAGATTCAAGACGCTTACATCGTGGCGGCGACGCGGTTGCCGGTGGGCAAGCGCAACGGCGCCTACGCGACCACGCGGCCCGACGACATGCTGGCGGCGGCGATCAACGGCGCGCTGGCGCAGGCGCCGGGGCTGGACCATGCCCGCATCGAAGACGTGATCGCCGGCTGCGCCATGCCGGAAGCCGAACAGGGCATGAACGTGGCGCGCATCGGCCTGCTGCTGGCGGGGCTGCCGCAAAGCGTGGCCGGGGTCACCGTGAACCGCTTCTGCGCCTCGGGGCTGCAGGCGGTGGCCGACGCCGCCGCGCGCATCCGCATGGGCGAGGCCGACATCATGATAGGCGCGGGCACCGAGTCCATGAGCGCCATGCCGCAGATCATGGGCAACAAGGTGGCGATGAACCCGGCCATCTTCGCGCATGAAGAAAATCTCGGCATGGCGTTCGGCATGGGCCTGACCGGCGAAAAAGTCGCCGAGCGCTGGAAGGTCTCGCGCGAGGACCAGGACGCCTTTGCGCTGGCTTCGCACCAGAAGGCCTGCGCGGCCATCGCCGCCGGCCATTTCCGCGCCGAGATCACGCCTTACGAAGTGGTGGCGCACCTGCCCGACGGCGCCAGCGGCGCGGTGCGCGAGGTGCGCCGGCTGGTCGAGGTGGACGAAGGCCCGCGCCCGGACAGCAGCGCCGAGGCGCTGGCCCGGCTCAAGCCGGTGTTCGCGGCGCGCGGCAGCGTCACGGCCGGCAACAGCTCGCAGATGTCGGACGGCGCGGCCGCCGTGGTCCTGGTGTCCGACCGCATCCTGCGCGAATTCAACCTGAGTCCGCTGGCGCGCTTCGCCGGTTTCGCGGTGGCCGGCGTGCCGCCCGAGGTGATGGGCATCGGCCCGGTCGCGGCCATTCCCAAGGTGCTGGCGCGCGCCGGCATCGGGCAGGACGCGCTGGACTGGATCGAACTGAACGAAGCCTTCGCCGCCCAGTCGCTGGCGGTGATCCGCGAACTGAAGCTGGACCCGGCCAAGGTCAACCCGCTGGGCGGGGCCATCGCGCTGGGCCATCCGCTGGGCGCGACCGGCGCGATCCGCACGGCCACCATCGTCCACGGCCTGCGCCGCACCGGCGGCAAGTACGGGCTGGTGACCATGTGCATCGGCACCGGCATGGGCGCGGCCGGCCTGTTCGAAGCCATGTAGGCGGCGCGCCGGCGATGAAGCCCTATTGGTTCAAGAGCCTGTCGCCGCGGTGGCGCGCGCGCCTGATGCGGGTGGGATTCAACCTGCATCCGGCGTTCCGCGCCACCGGCGGGCGCGTGGTGCACGTGTCGCCGGACTTCCAGCACATCCGCATCAAGCTGCCGCTGCTGCGCCGCACGCGCAACATCGTCGGCTCCATGTACGGCGGCTCGCTGTTCGCGGTGACCGACGGCGCCCACCCCACCATGCTGATGTCCGCGCTGGGCGCGGACCACATCGTCTGGGACAAGGCCGCGACCATCCGCTACCGCAAGCCGGCCTACGCCACGCTGTACGCCGATTTCCGGCTGCCGCCGGGCGAGATCGCGGAGATCCGCCGGCTGCTGGCGCAGCATCACGAAACCACCCGCAACTACACGGTCGAACTCAAGGACAAGGACGGCGTCGTCTACGCCGTGGTGGAGCGCAGCATCTACATCGCGGACAAGACGTTCTACAAGCGCAAGAACACCGGCGGCGCGGACTCCGGGCCGCCGCCCTGACCTCCCCGGACATCGCCGTCAGCCGTTTGCGCGACAATACGCCCGCGCGGGCGGCGCCGAAGACGGTCCGCCCGGGCAACCCGCAGCAGTGCATACGAGCGACGATGGAACGAATCTGGCAGAAGAGCTACCCACCCGGCGTCCCCGCCGAGATCGACCTGGACGGCGCGACCACGCTGGTATCCGTGGTGCGCGAAAGCTGCCTGCGCTACGCGGACAAGACCGCGTACATCAGCATGGGCAGGCCGATGCGCTACGCCGAGCTGGACCGGCTGACGCGCGACTTCGCGGCCTGGCTGCACGCCAACGGCCTGGGCCGCGGCGACCGCGTCGCGCTCATGATGCCCAACCTGCTGCAATACCCGGTATGCCTGTTCGGCGCGCTGCGCGCCGGCTGCGTGGTAGTCAGCTGCAATCCGCTCTACACCGCCCATGAGCTGCAGCATCAGCTGGCCGACTCGGGCGCGCGCGCCATCGTGGTGGCCGACAACTTCGCCGCCACGCTGGAAAAGGCCCTGCCCGGCACCGCGATCGAACGGGTGCTGGTGACCTCCATCGGCGAAATGCTGGGTCCGCTCAAGGGCCGCCTGGTGGACTTCGCGGTGCGCCGGATCAAGCGCATGGTGCCCGCGTGGACCATACCCCGCGCCGTCCGGCTGGGCGCGGCATTGCGCGCCGGGCGCGCCGCGCCCTTCGAAGAGGTCCCCCTCGACCAGCGCGACCTGGCCTGCCTGCAATACACGGGCGGCACCACCGGCGTGGCCAAGGCCGCCATGCTGACCCACGGCAACCTGGTGGCCAATCTCAACCAGGCCTACGCCTGGGTGCGCCCGCTGGTGACCGAGGGCGAGGAATGCATCGTGACGGCGCTCCCGCTCTATCACATCTTCGCGCTGACGGCGAACTGCCTGACCTTCATGCGCATGGGCGCAAGCAACCTGCTCATCATCAATCCGCGCGACATCCCCGGGCTGGTCAGGGAAATGCGCAAAGTACCGTTTTCCGCTTTCACCGGCGTGAACACGCTGTTCAACGCGCTGCTCAACAACCCGGATTTCGCGCGCCTGGATTTCTCGCGGCTGCGGCTGACCATGGGCGGCGGCATGGCGGTGCAGCGCGCCGTGGCCGAACGCTGGCGCGCCGTGACCGGCCGCTCGCTGGCGCAGGCCTACGGCCTGACCGAGACCTCCCCGGCCGTCACCATCAACCCGCTGGACGTGCAGGCGTTCACCGGTTCCATCGGCCTGCCCGTGCCGTCGACCGACATCTCGATCCGCGACGACGCCGGCCGCGAGCTGGGCATCGGCGAAAGCGGCGAGATCTGCGTGCGCGGCCCCCAGGTCACGCAGGGCTACTGGAAGCGCCCCGACGAGACGGCGCTGGTCATGTACCCCGACGGGTTCCTGCGCACCGGCGATATCGGCTACGTGGACGAGAACGGCTACGTGTTCCTGGTCGACCGCAAGAAAGACATGATCCTGGTGTCGGGCTTCAACGTCTATCCCAACGAGGTCGAGGACGTGGCCGCGCTGCATCCCGGGGTCAAGGAAGTGGCGGCGGTCGGCGTGCCCGACGAGCGTTCGGGCGAGGCGGTCAAGCTGTACGTCATCCGCAAGGACCCGGCGCTGGACGCCGAGACCCTGATCGCGCATTGCCGCCAGCAACTGACCGGCTACAAGGTGCCGCGCTACGTCGAGTTCCGCGAGGACCTGCCGCGCAGCAGCGTGGGCAAGATCCTGCGCCGCGAGCTCAAGCCCGCGGCGCCCCCGGTGCGGGCCTGAGGCGCGCTACCACTGGCCGAAGAAAATGCCGGCCCGCTTGTGCGCGTTGGTGGATTTTTCGATGGCCTCGTCGCTGATGGTGGTGCGGCGCTTGGTGCGCAGCATCCATTCCAGCAGGCGCTGGCGCAGCGCCTGGCGCGTGCCGGCATGCGCGCTGCTGCGGCCCAGATCCTGGAACTCGCCGGGATCGGCCTGCAGGTCGAACAACTGCTCGGGTTCGTCCAGCCAGTACACGTAGCGCCAGCGGTCCGTGCGCACCGACCAGGCGCGCGCGTTCTGCGGCGTCTTGCCGCACAGCACGCGGGCCTGGCGGAAACTGTAATCCAGCTCCGAGAACACGCAGTCCCGCCATGCCGCCGCGCCGTCGCCGCCACCATGCAGCAGCGTCTGCAGCTCGCGGCCTTCCAGCCGGTGGCCGGGGACGGGCGCGCCCAGCGCGCGCAGCACCGTGGGCGCCACGTCCACGCTTTCGACCATGTCGGCAAGCACCTTGCCGCGCGTGGCGTCGGCCTGGGCCGACGGGTCCATCACGATGAACGGCACGCGCTGCACGGTGTCGTAGAACAGCTCTTTTTCGCCCAGCCAGTGATCGCCCAGGAAGTCGCCGTGGTCGGCCGTGAACACGATGAGCGTGTTCTTCATGAGGCCCGCGCCCTCCATGTAGTCGAACAGCCGGCCCAGGTGGTCGTCGAGCTGGCGGATCAGGCCCTGGTAGGCCGGGCGCACCACCCGCACGCATTCGTCGGTGGAGAAACTGAGGCTTTCCTCATGCTGGCGGTAGGCCGCGACCACCGGATGCGCGTCGGCCAGTTCTTCCTGGTTGCGCTGCACCGGCAGGCACTGGTCGGCCGTGTACATCCGGTGGTAGGGAGACGGCGCCATGTACGGCCAATGCGGCTTCACGTAGCTCAGGTGCAGCACCCAGGGCTGGCTGCCGCGGCGCTTCATGAAGTCCAGCGCCTGGTCGGTCATGTAGGCGGTTTCCGAATGCGCCTCGGCCACGCGCGCCGGCAGGTGCACGTTGCGCATGTTCCATCCGCTGGCCACGCGCCCGTCGGCGTCCAGGCCGGCGATGACGTAGTCGGTCCAGGGATCGGCGCTGTCGTAGCCATGGCGGCGCAGGAACGCCGGATAACCGCTTTCGTCGCCGGGTTCGTGGTGGCCGTCGTAGCGGTCCAGCTCGGTGAAGCCGCCGCGGCTGAGCAGCACGCCCAGCTCGGAGGCGCCGTCGATGGACAGGCGCTCCATGCCGGCCTTGTCGGCAATGATGTGCGTCTTGCCGGCCAGCGCCAGGTCGCGGCCCTGCCCCGCCAGGTACTCGCCCAGCGTGACTTCGTTGACCGACAGCGGCACGCGGTTCCAGGTCGCGCCGTGGCTGGACGGATAGCGCCCCGTGTAATAGCTCATGCGCGAAGGGCCGCAGACACCCGAATTCACGAACGCCCGGTCGAAGCGCGCGCCGCGCGCGGCCAGCGCGTCCAGGCTGGGCGTCTGCAGATAGGGATGGCCATAGCAGCTGAGGTGATCGGCCCTGAGCTGGTCGGCCATGATGAACAACACGTTCTGCACGGTACTCATGCCTGCTCCTATTGTTCCGCCTTGAAGCCGGATTCTCGCACCACGGGCTCCCACTGCTTGCGGTACGCGGCCAATTCTCGGGCGGTTTCGCCCGCGTCCATGGACACCGGCTCCAGGTAGACCGCGCGCACCGCTTCCTGCATGGCGGGCTCCTTCATGACGGCGGCGATGTCCGCGCTCAGGCGGTCGATCCTGGCCTGCGGCATCGACGCCGGCGCGAAGAACGCGTTCCAGCCATCGGCCACCAGGTCCAGGCCCTGCTCGCGGAAGGTGGGCACGTCATTCAGTTCCGCGGGGCGCTGCTCGCCCGACGTCGCCAGGATGCGCAGCTTGCCGGAGCGGTGCTGCGGCAGCAGGGTGTCGAGCGAATCGATGCCTTGCGGCAGGACGCCGCCTATCAGTTCGGTGATCAGCGGCGACGAACCGCGGTAGCCGACCACCTCGGGCGCGTCGCCCAGCTCGCGGCCCAGCATCAGCGCGAAGAAATGCGGCAGGCTGCCGGTGGCCGGCACGCCCAGGCTGAACTGCCTGGGATGACTCTTCAGCCACTGGCGCAGGCCGTCCACGTCCCGGATCGGCGAATCGGCCGACACGGCCAGCGCGAACTTGTAGCGGCTGACCAGCGACACCGGCTTGAAATCGCGCTGGGCGTCGTAGCCGGCCTTGGCGTACACCAGGGGCGCCACCACCATGACGGCCGGATTCGCCAGCATCAGCACGTTCTGCTCGGCCGACACCGCGCGCATGCCCTGCGCCGCGATGCGCCCGCCCGCGCCCGATTTGTTCTCCACCACCACGGGCACGCCCACCCGCTCGGTCAGCCGGGTGGCGACCAGCCGCGCGATGCGGTCGGAACTGCCGCCCGGCGCATACCCCACCACGATCGTCAGCGGGCTTTCCAGCGGGGCCTGCTGCGCACAGACCGGCGGCACGGTTCCCGCCAGCGCTGCCGCGACCGCGGCGCCCGTCATCCACTTAAGCATTGTCTTCTCCTGCCGACAGCTGCGCTGTCGATTATGGTGATTACTGCCTGTCCCCGGATGGGAAAGCCGACTGTAGCAACGCGGATATTTGTTGATCTAATCCACTACTTGCAATCATGATTTGCGTTGCCTCAAGAAAGGAGCAGCCATGCAGAACCCCCTCCCGCCTGGCCAACGTCCCGTGACGGACATGCTGCTGTACCGGCTCTACCAGGCCTGGTGGCAATCCAATCCGGTGTTCCTGCGCCTGTGCGAAGGACGGTTCGGCATCACGCGCCGCCAATGGCGCATCCTGGCCTGTACGGTCGAAGACGGCACCATGAGCACGGCCGAACTGGCGGCCACCGCCAAGCTGGACCTGGCGCGCACGTCCCGTACCGTGGGCGCGCTCTGTGAAAAGGGCTTGCTGCGCCGCCTGCACGACAGCGCCGACCGCCGCGTGGTGCGCGTGGCGGTGACGGACGAGGGCCTGGCCCTCTACCAGGGCCTGCTGCCCGAAATCGCCCGGCTCAACGACCTGCTGGTGCAGGACCTGAGCGCCCAGGAAGTCGCCGTGCTGCGCGACCTGCTGGGCCGCATCGAACAGCGCGGACGCCGCATGTCGCAGGACAACATCGTCGCGGAAAAGGCCAGCAGGCGCGAGGGCGGCACGCGCCGCGCCCGCCCAACCTGAGGCCGCGCATCCGCCGCTATTGATCGGCCTTGAAACCCGATGCCCGCACCACCGGCTCCCATTGCTTTTGATAGGCCGCCAGCGCTTCGGCGGTTGCGCCGGCGTCCATGGACACCGGCTCCAGGAACGCCGCGCGCACGGCTTCCTGCATCTCGGGTTCCTTCATGACGGCCGCGATATCCGCGCCCAGCCGCTCGATCCTGGCCTGCGGCATCGCAGCCGGCGCGAAAAAGGCATTCCAGCCCTCGGCCACCAGGTTGACGCCCTCCTCGCGGAAGGTGGGCACGTCGGGCAGATCGGCGTCGCGCTTCTCGCCTGAAACGGCCAGGATGCGGACCTTGCCGGAACCGGCCAGCGGCAGCAGCGTATCCAGCGTGGTGATGCCTTGCGGCAAGACGCCGCCGACCAGCTCGTTGATCACCGGCGTCGAGCCCCGGTAGCCGACCACCTCGGGCTGCTCCTTCAATTCGCGGCCCAGCATCAGCGCGAAAAAGTGCGGCAGGCTGCCTGTGGCCGGCACGCCGATGGTGAGTTGCCTGGGATGCGCTTCGATCCACTGGCGCAGGTCCGCCAGGTTCTTGATCTGCGAATCCGGAGGCACGGCCAGCGCGAACTTGTAGCGGGTGACCAGCGACACCGGCTTGAAGTCGCGCTGGGGATCGTAGCCGGGCTTGGCATAGACCAGCGGCCCCACCACCATGACGGCCGGATTCGCCAGCATCAGCACGTTCTGCTCGGCCGACGCCGCGCGCATGCCCTGCGCCGCGATGCGCCCGCCCGCGCCCGACTTGTTCTCCACCACCACGGGCACGCCGACGCGCTCGGCCAGCCGGCTGGCGACCAGCCGCGCGACGCGGTCCGCCGTGCCGCTAGGGGCAAACCCCACCACGATCGTCAGCGGTCCTTCCAGCGCAGCCTGCTGCGCACCGGCCGGCGCAACGGCGCCCGCCAGCATTGCCGCGACCGCGGCTCCTGCCATCCATTTACACATGCTTGTCTCCTGGTGACAGCGGCCCACTGTCGTTTATGGTTGTCGCTGCAAGGCCGGCTCCCGAATGCGGGATTCGAATGTAGCAACGTGAGCATTTATTGATCTAATTCAGGACTTGCGGACATGAACTGCGACACCTCGAACGGCCAGCGCTGCCTGGCGGACATGCTGCTGTACCGGCTGTACCAGGCCTGGTCGCAAGCCAACCCCGTCTTCCTGCGACTTTGCGAAGGGCGCTTCGGCATCACGCGCCGCGAATGGCACATACTTGCCTGTGCCGTCGAAAGCGGAAGCATGAGTTCGGCCGAACTGGCCGCCGTCGCCAAGCTGGATCTCACGCGCACGTCCCGCACCCTGAGCACGCTCTGCCAGAAGGGCTGGATACGCCGCAGGCAGGACGGCGCCGACCGCCGCGTGGTGCGCGTGGAAGCCACCGAAGAGGGCAAGGCCCGCTATCACGCGCTGCTGCCCGAAATCGCGCGCCTGAACAACCTGCTGGTGCAGGATCTGGACGATCGGGAGGTCGCCCTGCTGCGCGATTTTCTTGGCCGCATCGAACAGCGCGGACGCCGCATGTCGGAGGACAACGTCGTGGCGGAAAAGGCCAGCCGGCGCGACGGAGGCACGCGCCGCGCGCACCTGTCCTGAAGCCTGACTGTCGCGCCGGACCAACAACCGGCGGCACCGCCGCCCACCCCCGCGCGCCGCCGCCAAACCCCTGAAACAACGGGTTTTTTTCGACCCCACGCCCTGCCGACCGCCCTGGCCCGCGGGGCTTTTTTACATTTTGGGCGGACTGTTTCTTTGAATTGCATGGCCGCAATAATTAATAATAATTATCGTTGTCATTCGCATGTCAGTCCATTTGACGGCCGCGCGGCCGCTGGAGATCCCACTTGAAACGCCATTTCCACCCGGCCGCCCGCCCTGCGCGGCCGCAAGCCCTGTTGCCCCTGGCCGCCGCGCTGGCCGCCTGCCTAGGCGGCGCCGCGCAGGCCCAGCCCGCCGAACCCGCCACGCTGCTGCCCGCCGTGGAGGTCACGGGCGCGGCGGAAACCGCCACCAGTCCGGTCGCCGGCTACGTGGCCACGCGCAGCGCCACCGGCACCAAGACCGACACGCCGCTGTCGGAAACGCCCCAGGCCATCACCGTGATCCCGCGCGACCAGATCGTCGACCAGGGCGCCCAGAACATCCAGGACACCATGAATTACGCCGCCGGGGTGCGGCCGAACGCGTACGGCGTGGACAACCGCGCCGACTACGTGCGAGTGCGCGGCGTGGAGCCGGTGCAGTACCTGGACGGCCTGCGCCAGTACTTCAGCTTCAACAATCCGCGCACCGAGGTCTATGCGATGGAGCGCGTGGAAGTGCTGCGCGGCCCCTCCTCCATGCTGTACGGACAGGGCAGCACCGGCGGCATCGTCAATCTGGTCAGCAAGCGGCCGCTGGAAGAAGCGCAGCGCGAAATCGGCGTGGTGCTGGGCAACCACAACCGCCGCGAGATCCAGGCCGACCTGACCGGCCCGGTGACCGAAGACGGTCAATGGCTGTACCGCGTCATCGCGGTCGGACGCGACAGCGACACCCAGGTGCAGTACGCGCCGGACGACCGCCTCATGCTGGCGCCCTCGCTCACCTGGCGTCCCAGCGCCGCCACCTCGCTGACGCTGCAGGCCACCTGGCAGAAGGACCGCGCCGGCACCACGCAATCGTTCCTGCCGTGGAGCGGCTCGGTGCAGGAGAATCCCAACGGCCGCATTCCGACGCGGCGCTTCACCAGCGAGCCGGGCTTCGACGCCTACGACACCGAGCAGTTCAGCGTGGGCTGGCTGTTCGAGCACCAGTTCAACGACACCTGGAAGGTGCGACAGAACTTCCGCAACACGGTCAGCAGCGTCGACTACAAGACGCTGTATCCCAACGTGTACGGCGCGCGCCGCGGCGATTCCTACATCGATCCCGAGCAGCAGACGGTCGACCGCTACTTCTACGTCAACAAGCCGCGCATGCGCACCCTGCTGGCCGACCAGAACCTCGAAGGCAAGCTGCACTGGGGCCGCACCGAACATACGGTGATCTTCGGCATGGACTACTCGCGCTACCGCGAGACCAGCCAGACCGCCACCGGCGCCGGCTCGCCGCTGAACCTGTTCCATCCCGAGTACGGCAACGCGCCGCAATACGAATTGAGCGACAAGCCCAAGCAGAACCAGCAGCAGATCGGCTTCTATGCCCAGGACCAGATCACCTTCGACCGCAACTGGATCTTCCTGGCCGGCATCCGCCGCGACCGCGCCGACAGCACCACCGCGGGCCAGGACCGCGAGACGGACCTGGCCACCACCAAGCGCTTCGGCCTGATGTACGCGGCGGACAACGGCTGGTCGCCTTACCTCAGCTACAGCGAATCGTTCACGCCCATCGCCGGCGCCGACTTCTACGGCGACCGCTGGCAGCCGATGCGCGGCAAGCAGGTCGAGGCCGGCATCAAGTACATGCCCAAGGACGCCGACATCGAATTCACCGCCGCCGCCTACGACCTGCGCGAAGAGAACCGCCAGACCAACGACCCCGACAATCCCAACAACCAGGTGCAGGCCGGCAAAACCCGCACCCGCGGCGTCGAACTGGAGCTGCGCGGGCGCGTCACCAAGGAACTGGACGTGATCGCCAACTACATCTACACCGACCTCGACCCGCAGCTGGAGGCGCAGCCCAAGCACATGGCGTCGATGTGGGGCAAGTACCGCTTCGCGCTGGCCGGCCAGCCCGGCTTCGCGGTGGGCGCCGGCGTGCGCTACCTGTCGGCCTTCCGCGACGGCGGCGCGCCCGAGACGCCCGCCGTCACGCTGTTCGACGCCATGATCAGCTACGACAACGGCCCGTGGCGCTACGCCCTGAACGTCAACAACATCGCCGACCGCAGCTACGAAGTGGTCTGCCTGGACCGCGGCGACTGCTTCTACGGCGCGCGCCGCACGGTCATGCTGAGCGGCGCCTACCGCTTCTAGCGGCGGGCGCGGGAAAACCTGTACGTACATGCTGTACGTACAGGTGTACACTACGGTTTTCCTTCGTCTTTTCAACCACCTGACAGACGCCTGCACTAACGTCTGCATCTAGAAAACCGTCCTGGAGACTCGACAGTGTCGACCGAAACTTCCCGCTCGCCCTTTTTTGGCACGATGCAGAAAATCCCCGGAGGATTGATGCTGGTGCCGCTGATCCTGGGTTCCCTGATCGGCACCTTCGCCCCCGACGCGCTGGCCATCGGCGGCTTCACCACCGCCCTGTTCAAGAACAGCGCCCTGCCCCTGATCGCGCTGCTGATCTTCGCCACCGGCACCCACGTCAACGCCCGCACCGGCGGCCCCATCCTGGCCACCGCCGGCACCATCCTGCTGATGAAGACGCTGGTGCCCGCCACCCTCATCATCATCCTGGGCAGCTACGTCGGCCTGGACGGCGTGATGGGCGTGTCCATCCTGGCGCTGCTGGCGGCCTTCGACAACAGCAACGGCGGCCTGTGGCTGGCCTACACCGGCCAGTACGGCGACGCCCGCGACCGCGGCGCCTACGTGGCCAGCGCGGTCAACGACGGCCCCTTCTTCAGCCTGCTGTTCCTGGGCGCCTCGGGCCTGGCCGACATCCCGATGGTGGCCCTGGTGGCGGCGCTGGTGCCGTTCCTGCTGGGCGTGGTGGTCGGCAACCTGGACCCCAAGTGGCGCGACGTGCTCAAGCCCGTGCCGAACATCGTCATCCCCTTCTTCGCCTTCGCGCTGGGCACCGGCATCAACCTGGGCGCCGTGGTCAGCGGCGGCGTCAGCGGCCTGATCCTGGGCCTGATCATCAGCCCCATCACCGGCGGCCTGGTGTACCTGGGCTACCGTTTCATCCTGCGCCGCGGCGGCAAGAGCGGCCTGGGCTTCGCGGCCGGCACCACCGCCGGCAACGCCATCGCCACCCCCGCGGTGGTGGCGGCGGCCGACCCCAACTTCCAGCAGTACGTGTCGACCGCCACCGCGCAGGTCGCCGCCTGCGTGCTGATCAGCTCCATCCTGGCTCCGGTGCTGGCCTCGTTCTTCCTCAAGCGAGCGGGCGAACTCAAGTCCGAAGAGGCCGACGCGGCCGACGCGCACCCCTCGCTGCGCGAGGCGCGCGGAGAGGCGCTTTGAATCCCGCCATCGCCATCGTCGCCGACGACCTGACCGGCTCGGGCGATACGGCGGTGCAGTTCGTCCGCGCCGGCTGGAGCACGCACCTGTCCATCGGCGGCGCCGACGAGGCGCTGGCCGGGCCGGCCACCGCCGGCGTCGAAGTGCTGGCCGTGACCACCAACAGCCGCGCGCTGGCCCCCGAGGCCGCCGCCTCGGTGGTGCGCGACAACGTGCGCCGACTGCGCACGGCCGGCGTGACGCGCCTGTACAAGAAAGTGGACTCCACGCTGCGCGGCGCCTTCAAGGCCGAGGTCGACGCGGCGCGCGAGGCCTGGGGCCCGGACACGGTGGCGGTGATCTGCCCCGCCTTCCCGGCCACCGGCCGCACCGTGCAGGCCGGCGTGCTCTACGTGAACGGCAAGCCGGTCACCGAAACCTCGGCGGCCACCGACCCGGTCACGCCGGTGACCGAAAGCCATATCCCCACCCTGCTGGGCTGCGCCCACGTAGCGCAGCACGACGGCGACACGCCCGAAGCGCTGGCCGCGCGCATCCGCCAGGCCGGTCCGACCGTGGCGGTGGACGCCGCCAGCGACGCCGACCTGGAGCGGCTGGCGCGCGCCATCGGCCTGCTCGGCGCGCAGGCGCTGCCGGTGGGCGCGGGCGGCCTGGCCGCACCGCTCGCCCGGGTCTGGGCCGGCGCCGACCAGTCCGCCCCCGTGGTCGTGGTGGTGACCTCCCAGCACAGCGCGGCGCGCGCCCAGGCGGCCGCGCTGCAGGCCGCCGGCGCCGACACCTGGACGCCGTCGCTGGCCGACCTGGCCGATGACGCCGCCTGGCAGGCCTGGAGCCAGCCGCTGCTCGCGGCCCACGCCCAGGCGCCGGCCGAGGCCGGCACGTTGCTGCTGCTGGCCCCCGAAGGCCAGCGCGACGGGCTGGATTCCGAGACCGTCGCCGAACGCCTGGGCGGCCTGGCCGCGCAGCTGATCGCGGCCTCGCAGGCCGCCGGCGTGGTCGCCACCGGCGGCGACGGTGCGCGCAGCGTGCTGCTGGCGCTCGGCGCCCGCGGCATCGCGCTGGTCGACGAAGTAATGGGCGGCGTGCCCCTGGGCACGCTGACCGGAGGCACGGCCGCCGGCCTGCCCGTGGTGACCAAGGCCGGCGGCTTTGGCGCCGAAGACGTACTGGTTCGCGCGGTGCGCGCGATCCGCGACAGGAGATTCAAGCAATGACACAACCCCAACCCAACAAGCTGCCGCTGCTGGCCGTGACCCTCGGCGACGTGGCCGGGATCGGGCCGGAGATCACGGCCAAGATGCTGATGGGCCATGACGAACTGCGCCAGAAGGCGCGCCTGCTGGTGGTCGGCGACGTGGACGTCATGGCCAACGCGGTGCGCAGCCTGGGCGGCGATCCCGCCATCGTGCGCAAGCTCGAGCGCGCGGCCGATTGCAGCAACACCCCCGGCACCATCGAAGTGCTGCAGGCCGGCCCCTCGCTGGCCCACGTCAAGCTGGGCGAAATCAGCCCCGACGCCGGCGACGGCTCGGTGCGCTTCGTCACCACCGCCTGCGCGCTGGCGCGCGCCGGCGAGGTCGACGGTATCGTGACCGCGCCGCTGAACAAGGCCGCCATGCACGCCGCCGGCCACAAGTGGCCCGGCCACACCGAACTGCTGGCCCATGAATTCGGCGTCAAGACCTTCTCGCTGGTGCTGTCGGCCGGCGACCTCTACATCTTTCACGCCACCACACACGTGTCGCTGCGCCAGGCCATCGAGAACCTGACCCCGGCGCGCATGCGCGCGGTGCTGCGCCTGGCCGGCTCGTTCGCCAAGGCGCTGGGCCGCGGCGACCAGCCGGTGGCCGTCTCCGGCCTGAACCCGCATGCCGGCGAAAACGGCATCTTCGGCAGCGAAGACGCCGACATCCTGGCGCCCGCCGTGGCCGAGGCCAACGCCGAAGGCATCCTGGCCGCCGGCCCGATCCCCGCCGACGCCCTGTTCCCGCAGGCCGTGCGCGGCAAATGGAAGTTCGTGATCGCCTGTTACCACGACCAGGGCCACGCGCCCTTCAAGGCGGTCTACGGCGACGACGGCGTGAACATCACCGTCGGCCTGCCGGTGGTGCGCGTCTCGGTCGACCACGGCACCGCCTTCGACATCGCCGGCCGCGGCATCGCCCGCGAAGACAGCCTGGTCCTGGCCGCCGAGCGCGCCGCGCACCTGGCCCCGGGCTGGACGCATGTATGGGAAACTGCGCGGGCACAAACCGGAGGTTGATTCCCCTATGTCCACGGCGCCCGCCACGCACGATGCCTTGCCCGCACTAGACCGCTCCGGCGATACGCCGCTGCATGCCCAGGTGGCCACCCTGCTGCGCGGATACATCCGCACCAACCGCCTGGCGGCCGGCACCGCGCTGCCCAGCGAGGCGGGGCTGTGCGAGCGTTTCGGCGTGGCGCGCAGCGTGGTGCGCCAGGCCCTGGCGGCGCTGGCTTCCGAAGGCCTGATCCAGCGCGAAAGCGGCCGCCCGGCCACCGTGGCCGCGCCGCAGGAGCATCGCCGGCTGGTGCAGCGCTCCACCGGCCTGTACGAGCAGTTCGCCCAGTCCGGCGTCGCGCTGCAGACCCGCGTGCTGGCTCTCGCCCGCGCCGAGCCGCCCGCGGAAGTCGCCGAATTCTTCGGCACGACCCGGCTGCTGATGCTGGAACGCCTGCGCCACGTGGCCGACGCGCCGCTGGCCTATGTGCGCACCTGGCTGCCGGCCGACGCCGTGCCCGGGCTGCGCACCGAAGACCTGACCGACGCCTCGCTGCACGGCGTGCTGACGCGGCGTTTCGGCCTGCGTCCCGGCGCCGGGCGCAATCAGATCCGGGCCGTGGCCGCCGACGCCACCCTGGGCCGCCTGCTGGACACGCCCGCCGGCACGCCGCTATTGATGCTGCAGGGCCGCGGCATGGATCAGCTGGACCGGCCGCTGGAATGGTTCACCACCTGGCACCGCGCCGAACAACTGGTGTTCGACGTGGACGTCAGCGTGGGCCACGAAAGCTTGCAGCCGCGGCTGCAGACCGGCGCCGCGGCGTCCGAGGCCGCGCCCGAAGCGCACGACCCGCTGGCGCGCGCCCAGGCCCTGGTGGCCGAGCTTTCCGCCGAACTGGCGAGGCTGCGCGCGCAGCCCTGAAGTCCTCTTGCGGGGTCCGCGCGCCGGGCCCGCTCACAGGCGCGCGGCCGCGGGCGCCAGTTGCCGCGCCAGCGCCTTGCGATCGACCTTGCCCACCGAGTTCTCCGGCAGGCGCTCTATCCAGCGCACCTCGCGCGGCACGTAGATCCGGCCCAGGCGCGCCAGCACCGCGGCCTGTATGCCGGCCTCGTCCGGCGCGGCGTCGCCGGCGCGCTGCACGAAGAGCACCGGCACTTCGCCCAGGTCCTCGTCGGGCGCGCCCACTGCGCAGCAGGCCGCCACCCCGGGCAGCCCGGTCACCACCCCTTCTATCAGCGCCGGCGAAATGTTCTCGCCGCCCCGGATGATCACGTCCTTGATGCGGCCGGTGATGCTCAGATAGCCCTGCTCGTCGAAACGCCCCAGATCGCCCGTGCGCAGCAGCCGCGGCGCATCGGCGTCGGCGCCGTCCACGCCCAGATACCCCAGCATCAGGCTGTCGCCCTCGATGCAGATCTCACCTTCGCCGCCCGGCGCGGCCTGCGTGCCGTCGGGCAGGCGCAGGCTCACGCGCTGGCCGGCCAGCACCGTGCCCACGGAACCCACGCGGCGCGCCGCGGGCGGATTCATGGTCGAGGTGCAGGTGGCTTCCGACAGCCCGTACGACACCACCAGCGGACAGCCCAGGAAGGCCTCGATGCGCCGGTGCAGGGCTTCGGTGATGGGCGCCGAGCCGCACCGGGCGAAGCGCAGCGCCGCGAAGCTGGCCAGATCGAATTCCAGCTCCAGCATGCGCGCATACATGGTGGGCACGCCGGTGATGATGGTGGGCCGGAACGCCGCGAGCAATCCCGGCATGTCCTCGGCCCGGAAGCGGCCGGCCAGCGCCACGCACGCGCCCGCCAGCAGCGGCGTGAAAATCTGGTTGTTGAGCGCATTGGTGTGATGCAGCGGCATGACGTGCAGCAGCCGGTCGCCGGGCGTCAGCCCGGTATGCGCCAGCACGCCGCGCGCGTTGTTGGCCAGCCCGCGATGGCTGAGCAGCACGCCCTTGGGATTGCCGGTGCTGCCCGACGTGAACAGCAGCAGGCCGGCCTCGCCGGGCGCGGCGTCGCTGGCGCCGCGCCAATCCAGCGGTCCTTGCGCGACCGCGCCCGCCTCCAGCAGGCGTTGCGGCGCCAGGCCGCTGGCCCGGGCCGTCGCGGCGTTGGCCTCGTCGTGCAGCATCCAGCCCAGTCCCACCGCCGCCACGCGCCGGGCGGTCTCCGCGTCCGACAGGCGCGGCTCCAGCGGACACGGGCATGCGCCCGCCGCCATCACGCCCAGGATGGCCAGCACCTGGGCTTGCGAGCGTTCCATCGCGATCGCCACCAGGCTGCCGCGCGCCACGCCGGCGGCGCGCAGGCCGCCGGCGATGCGTCCGACCTCATGGTGCAGACCGGCATAGGTCAGCACGCCGTCCGCGGTCGCGATGGCGGGCCGGCCGGCCCATTGCGGCTGGCTCCACAGGCGCGCGAAAGCGGCCACCAGGGTGGCGTCGGCGATCGTCATGGCGGTCTCCTAACGCAGTGCGACGGCGGCGTCGCGCTCGAACTGCCCGTCGGGGTCCAGTTCGCGCAGCGCGCGCGCCTCCGCCGCCGTGGGCGGCGCGGACGGCTCGGCGCCCGAGGCGTCGAACTCGAACCCCGTGCGCTCGCGCACTTCGGACAGGCTGGATTCCGGATGCCAGGACTGCAGCGCCAGGCGCCCGTCGCGCTTGACGAACACGGCGATGGGCGTGACCACGCCATGGAATCCGCCCCAGGAAGTCATGAAGTCCAGCCTGGGCACGAAGGTGCGGCGCGAGTGCTCGGTGCGCCAGGTGCAGGCGCGCCTGGCGGTGGGCAGCATCACCGCGCCGCCGCCGCCGCCCGGCAGCCGCACCTTGGGTTCGTGCCAGTCGCCGATGCAGGAATTGTTGGCGCAGCCTTCCCCGTCGATCTGCGCGGCGCCCAGGAAGGTCAGGTCCATGCGGCCGCGCGTGCACAGGTCGTAGAAGTCCTCGTTCGAGAAAATCGAGGCCGTGTGCTCGGCCAGCACCGGGTCGGAGCTGGAGATCGGAACGTGCGAGGGCCGCGGATTCACGCCGCCGGCCACGTTGATGTAGACGAAGTCCCAGTCGTAGGCGCGCTTGGCCAGCAGGCAGGCCAGCATGGGCAGGGTGGAGTTCACGCCGCTGAAGGTGATTTCGTCCGGCCGGATGAAACGCGCCAGGTTGGTGACGATGTACGACAAGCCCGACCATTGCTCAGCCATGCTGCACCTCCCGCGCTTCGGGCGCCGCGGCCATGTGCGCCGCGAGATCGCCCTGCTTGTCCATGTATGCCTCCACCGCCGGGTAGTCGATGGCGTAGTCCGGCCAGCAGGACCCCGGCCAGGCGCTGCCCGGCGCCACGGCATACGCCTGCACCATGAAGAACGGCACCAGCGTGGATTCGGGATTGGCTTCGAACACCGCGCTGTCCACCATCTTCTCGGCCACCACCAGCACGCTGCCGGCGGCGCGCGACATGATCCGGTCCCAGTGCGCGGTGCCGTGCACGCGTACGTTGCCCAGCGCGTCCACCTCCGACGCCTGGATCACGGCGAAGTCGGGGCGGATGGCCGGCACCACCCAGGTCTGCTGGCCGCTGCCATAGGGATCGTCCAGGCATTTCCAGCCGTTGAGTTCGGGCAGGCCGCTGCCGTGCAGGCCGCCGCAAGGCTGGAACGGCACGCCGAAGGCGGCCGCCCGCAGGCCGGCCGTCAGGCTGGCGCAGGCGTGTTCCTCCAGTTCGATCTCGCGACGCTCCACCGCCCTGCGATACCACGGCGCCAGGCCGAAGTTGCCTTCCATGGCGACGATGCCCGCGCGCACGCGGCGCAGCGCGCCGGCGCGGCACAGGATGTCCACGTCGTAGCCCGGCGACTGCTTGATCAGTTCCAGGTCGCGCCGCCCCTGCCGGATCAGTTCGCGCACGAAGGCGAACGGTCCGCGGTGCAGGAAGCTGCCGCCCAGCGCGATCGATGCGCCGTTGGGCACCAGCGCGGCCAGCTCGGCCAGCGTGCGCTGCTTGTCCTTCTGATTGAAACCCGATGCCATGATGTCTCCTTGCCTGCTCGTTCTTTTGCGTCTAGCGCGCCTGCAGATACGCCGCCACCCGGTCCTTCAGGCCCGGCTGGGCGGCGGAGCGCACCAGGCGGGCAAGATCCGTGTCCGGCGTTTCCGCCGACAGCGCCGCGTACAGCTGGACGCGGCTCGCGCAGCTCAGCGCGGACGCGGCGTCCAGCGCCTCGCGTTCAATGTCGGGCCAGTCCTGCGCGGCGGCGAGGCGGCTGGCGAAGCCGTCCCGCAACGCCTCTTCCGCGCCGAACGTGGCCGCCTGCTCCAGCACCGCGCGCGCCCGTTCCGCGCCCACCAGGGCCGCGTAACGGCGCGTGCCCAGCACCAGGCCGAACTTCAGCCCGGGCATGCGGAACGTGGCGTCCGGCGCGCTGACGCGCCATTTGCAGGCGCCGAACAGGTCCACGCCCGCGCCGAAGTTGCGGCCGTGGGCCAGGCCCAGCGTCAGGCACGGCGACGCCGCCAGCCGCTGCAGCAGCATCTCGATGCGCACGAAGCGCAGCAGCAGATCGCCCTCGCTCTGTTCCTGCCAGCCGCCGAAGTCGAAGCCCGCGCTGAAGTTCCTGCCCTCGCCCTTGAGCACGACGAGCCTGGCGCCCGCGGCCTCGGCCTCGTCCAGCGCGGCGATCAGCGCTTCCACCAGTGCCGCCGACAGGGCGTTCATCTTGTCGGGCCGCGCCAGCGTCAGCACGTGCGCCGCTCCCTGCCTGTCGATGCGCAGGACGTCGTTCATTGCGCCGTCTCCTTGCGGGCCACGCGCAGCGGGCCCAGCACCTCGTCGTTGTGTTCGCCCAGCGCCGGCGGACGGCGGCGCAAGGCGGTGGTCTGGCCGTCGAAACGCACGGGCAGCCCGAACGTGCGGGTGCGCACGCCGTTGGGCAGGTCCACGGGCTGCACCCAGCCCATGTGTTCCACCTGCGGGTCCGCCAGCACTTCGGAATAGGTGTTGATGGGCGCGCACGGCACCCCGGCCGCGCGGAAACGCGCCAGCCAGGTCTGGGCGTCCTCGGTTTCGAAGATCGCCTCCAGGATCTCGCGCAGCGCCGTCTGGTTGCGCGCGCGGGCGCTGGTATCGGTGAAACGCGGATCGGCCAGCAGGTCCTCCCTGCCCACCGTGGCGCACACGCCCTTCCACAAGGCCTGGTTGCCCGCCGCCATGCCGAAGTAGCCGCCCTTGCAGCGGAAGGCCTGGTACGGCGCATTGCGCGGATGCGCCGATCCCAGCTTGACCGGGTCCCTGCCGCTGCCGAAGAACTCCGACGTCTGCAGGGCCGCGATGCCCAGCGTGGCGCCCAGCATGGGCACGTCGATATGCGTGCCCTGCCCGCTGGCCTGGGCCGCGCGCAGCGCCGACGCGATGGCGAATGCGCCGTACAGGCCGGCCGAAAAATCGGCCACGGGAACGCCGCATTTCACGGGTTCGCCGCCGGCCTCGCCGGTCACGCTCATGATGCCGCTCATCGCCTGGATGGTCAGGTCGAACCCGCCTTCCTGCGAACGCGGCCCCGACTGGCCGTAGGCCGAGATCGAGCAATAGACCAGCCGGGGATTGGCCTCGCGCAGTTGCGCGTATCCCAATCCCAGGCGCTCCATCACGCCGGGCCGGTTGTTCTCGATCAGCACGTCGGCGGACAGCGCGAGCTCGCGCGCCAGGGCCAAGTCGCCGGGGTCCTTCAGGTTCAGCGTCACCGAACGCTTGTTGCGGTTCAGCGACGCGAAGTTCTCGCTATAGCCGTCGGAAATGGGCGGCCAGCTGCGCAGCGTGTCGCCGCCTTCGGGGTTTTCGACCTTGATCACATCGGCGCCCATGTCAGCCAACAACATGCCGCAAAAAGGCCCCGCCGCGACATTGCAAATCTCCAGCACTGTGATGCCGGCCAGCGCCGAACTGGGTGTCATGCCTTACCTCTCGTTATGAAAATTCAATATTTGGGACTAGCAAATCATTATAAAAGCACGCCGCGAAACCGGGCATCATTCAACGCACGCCAGATGCAAGGCCATGAATTTCAGCATGAATCCTAGTGCATTCCCTAAGCCACGTGCTTATTTGTTGACCAGAATATCACCGTGTGGAATTCTAAGTAAACCATTTTTTGGAATTCATATCCTATATTTTAGGACTTATGAAGAATCGAGGCCCCGCCCCGACACCAAGGAGACTTCCATGAAGAACACGTGGCGCATCGCCCTGGCGGGCATGGCGCTGGCTTTGGCGGGCGGCGCGGCCGCCGCCGACGCCTGGCCGACCAAACCCATCCGCATGGTGGTTCCCTTCCCGCCCGGCGGGGCGACCGATGCCGCCGCGCGCATCTATGCGCAGCATCTGGGCGACTACCTGGGACAGGGCGTGGTCGTGGAAAACAAGGCGGGCGCGGGAGGCGAGATCGGCGCGGAGTACGTCGCCAAATCCCCGGCCGACGGCTACACCCTGCTGATGGGCGCCGTGGGCAGCCACGCGATCCATGCCGCCATGCCGGACAAGCCCGGCTATGACTTCGGCACCGCCTTCGTGGGCGTGTCGATGGCCACCAGCATGCCCATGGCCGTGGCCGTGAACAGCGGCAAGATCCCCGCGAAGAACATCCGGGAACTGATCGATCTGGCCAAGAGCCGGCCGGGTTCCATCACCTTCGGTTCGGCCGGTCCCGGCACGTCCCAGCACATGGCGGGCGAACTCTTCCAGGTCGTGACGGGCACCCGGCTCATGCACGTGCCCTACCGCGGCAGCGGCCCGGCCATCACGGACTTGCTCGGCGGCCAGATCGACATGGTGATCGAAACGCTGCCGGCGCTGCTGCCGCACATCGCAACCGGCAAGATCCGCCTGCTCGGCGTCACCACGGCCACGCGCGCCACCGCGCTGCCGGACCTGCCCACGCTGGCCGAGCAGGGGGTGAAGGATTATTCCGTCGCCACCACCTACGCGCTGCTGGCGCCTGCCGGCACGCCGCCCGCCGTGGTGGACAAGCTCTCGGCCGGCATGCAGAAGGCCGCCGCCATGCCGTCCGTGCAGCAGGCCGCGCGGAAACTGGGCGCGGACGCCGTGGCCACCTCGCCGGCCGACACCGGCCGGGTGCTCAAGCAGGAAGTGGCGCGCTGGGCCGACGTGGTGCGCTTGTCGGCGGCGAAATGATCAACAGCGGAAACGCAGGGGGCTATTGATCCAGATAGCCGCGCCGATAGCCCATCCCCTGCGAAATGGACTGCGCGCAGGCCGCCACGTCCGGCGCCAGCTGCTTCATCCTGGTCGCGCTCAGGCGGTCCAGCGGACCCGAGATGCCCACCGCGGCCACCGGCTGGTCCAGGCTGTTGAACAAGGTCACGGCCAGCCCGCCCACGCCTTCGCGCCATTCGCCCCGGTTGATCGCATAACCGCTGCGGGCGATTTTGCGCAGCTCGTCCTTCAGCAGCGGCATCGACACGATGGTCGACGGCGTATGGCGCACGAGCTGGTCGGCGTAGCGCTCGACGTAGCCCTCGGGCTGGTAGGCCAGCAGGGCCTTGCCGGTGGCGACGGCATAGGCCGGGGCGCGACCGCCCACCATGGAGTAGGCGCGTATGGGCTGGGGGCTGTCGATCTTGTCCACGTAGACCACGTCGAAGCCGTCGAGCACGGACAGGTGCACGGTTTCGCCCGTCTGGTCGGCCAGCGTGCGCATGAAGGGAGCGGCCAGCTTGCGCAGGTCCAGCTGGGCAAGCTGGCGCGCGGCCAGCTCGAACAGCCTGACCGAACCGCGGTAACCCCCGCCGTCGTCATCCTTGATCACGTAGCCCGCGTGCATGAGCGTCTGCAAGGTGCGGTGCGTATTGCTGCGGGTCAGCCCCACGCGGGCGGCCAGCGCATCGATGCTGCGCGGCGGATCGTCCACGTCGGTGACCGCTTCCAACACCATCAAGCCTTTGAGCAGCGTCTTGTCCATTACATATTTCCTAATATTTAGGACAAAATAGCACGAGACGCCGGGCCCGGCCAGGATCTAGCGCACGCCGTCCGCGATCGCGGCCCGCACGGCTTGCGAGCGGTCCCAGAGGTTGGGCTGGCTGGCCGAGGAATAGCCCGACACGAACGGCTTGGCCTGGCCGCTGGCCGGGTCATAGACGTGGCGCGACACCGCGCCGATATTGCCGCCGTACAGATGCACGCTGATGGAGACCTGGTCCGCGTGCGCGTTCGAAACCCGGTGGATGTCGCCTTCTTCGGGCGACAGGCGCGCCACGTCGCCGGGGCGCAGGGTCGTGGCCGGGCCGGCCGGCGCCAGACGGCCCTGGGCGTCGCGCGCGTAGCGCTGGTCGACCTCGGCGCCGCGCAGCATGCCCACATAGCCCCAGACTTCGTGGTCGTGCACCGGCGTGGACTGCCCCGGCCCCCAGACGAAACTCACCAGCGAAAAGCGCTCCAGCGGATCGCAATGCAGCAGGTACTGCTGGTAGTACTGCGGATGCGGCGCGGTGCAGGACTCGGGCAGCCAGTCGTCATGGCGCACCAGGTCGGCGAACGCCGCCTCCAGCGCCGCGCTCTGCCGCAGCCCGTCGGCCGACGCCATGCGCGTGGCCGTGGCAATGAAACCGCGCAGCCGGTCCAGGCCGGTTCGAGAGTCAGGCATTCGTATCTCCAGGTCAGGGGTAAATCCCAGATGAGAAATCCAGTATCCATCATTCGGGACAAATGCGCATCCCGTGGCTCGCCCGCCGCGCCGCCGGCGACCGATTTTTTCTTGACAGGCCCATGCCCGCGCGTGCAGCGTATCGGACTGCCTGCAAGATAGAAAATGAATCCTACGCATCTACAAATTCCCGCCACGCTGGCGCATGCCCTGCGGGCGGCGCGCCGCGTGCTGGTATTCACCGGCGCGGGCGTTTCCGCCGAAAGCGGCATCGCCACCTTCCGCGACGCGCTCACCGGCCTGTGGTCCCGCTTCGACGCGCAGGCGCTGGCCACGCCCGAGGCCTTCAGGGCGCATCCCGACATCGTCTGGGGCTGGTACGAATGGCGCCGCGCCCAGGTGCTGCGCGCCACGCCCAACGCCGCCCACCGCGCCATCGCCGAACTGGCCCGGCACGTGCCGGAACTATCCGTCGTCACGCAGAACGTGGACGACCTGCACGAACGCGCCGGCAGCCTCGGCGTCGCGCACCTGCACGGCAGCCTGCACGCGCCGCGCTGCTCGGCCTGCGGCGCGCCCCAGGCCTGCGCCGATGACGCGCCGCAGGAGCCCGAAGAAGGCAGGCGCATCGCGCCCCCGGCCTGCACGCGCTGCGGCGCGCCGGTACGGCCCGGCGTCGTCTGGTTCGGCGAAAGCCTGCCCGTCGACGCGTGGAACACCGCCATCCGCGCCGCCGAGCAATGCGACCTGCTGCTGAGCATCGGCACCTCGGCGCTGGTCTACCCGGCCGCCGAGCTGCCGCAGCGCGCGCTGGCCGCCGGCGCCATCGTGGCCCAGATCAATCCGGCCGCCACGCCGCTGGACGCGCGCGCGCACCACAACCTGCGCGGCCCGGCCGCCGAGCTCATGCCCAGGCTGCTCGACAGCGCCGGATTCGGCGCGGGCGGCGGCGATTGAATCGCCTGGCGACGTAAAGATTCGTGAGGATGTTCGGCCCAGGGGAAACCCCAAATCCCACCCCGCCCAGCGCGGGATACAGTGGCGCAATAGGTTTCGGCAGTGGAGATCATCATTCCATTTTCCTGGAGACTTCCCGACGTGTTCGTGCGCTCGCCAGACGGTGTCCTGCACCGCGTGGTGCGCCACGCCACGACCGCTGAAACCATCGCCAAGCTCGAAAGCATGCCCAGCAGCTACCATCTGGACTGCGAATGCAAACTCGACAACGGCGAGACCCTCTGCTGGATCGGCAATGACCGCTACCGCCAATTGAACGGCGGCCAGATCTTCACTGCCGAACCCGCGGTCGCCGCGCCCCATTTCAACGCCCGCAAGAGCGGCTTCGCGGCAGGCGGCGAGCACACACCCGGTAGCAAACCCGACCCGCGCAAGAAGCTTGCCGCGGGCCAGGACCATGTACCATTGGCTGTCGTCAATCTGAAAACCGGCAACGACTGGAGCCTGATACGCGCATGGCGCGAGCATCTCAATATCAGCACCGCTGATATGGCTGCCCGGCTGGGCGTGGATCACTCCATTTACATCGAACTGGAACGGCCGCGACCGCGGCCCCGGCAGGCCATCCTGGACCGCGTATCTGCGGCCCTGGGCGTGTCTCCCGACCAGCTCGACGATTCCTTGTTAGGAGGACATTTCCACTGAAATGTCCGAATGATTCTGGCGTCGCATACCAATGACCCGCGCATGGAGGTGTAAATATGCTCGGCACGGCAAGACGGCTTACCGATGTCCTCGCCACCGCTCCGGATGGCACGCTGTATCGTATCGAACGCTTCGTTTCGGGCCACGATGCGTGCTCCGCAATGGGCACGTCCCGTTTCGATCCGAAGACCCACTGCGTATGCCGCACCAGCGCCGGCGACCAGGTCGCCTGGCTGGGCGGACAGGCCTACCAGCTGCTGAAAAGCGGCACGGCCCTGACGGCGGTGGACCGACGACGGCAACAGTGAACACCGCGTAAAACAGAAAGCGGCTTGATGATTGCTCATCAAGCCGCTTTTTGTATTGTCCGGATCTCGCCGCGCACATCGCCACGATGCGTGTCGGCATGAAATTGAATTGGCGCGCCCGGCAGGATTCGAACCTACGACCCCCTGGTTCGTAGCCAGGTACTCTATCCAGCTGAGCTACGGGCGCCCCGAAAGAGGCGTGTTTATACCATGAATCAAATAGGCTGCGCAAATCGGCACGGGCCCGCCCATACTTGACCCAGGTCAAGGAAATAGGCAGGCGCCGCGCAGTACGCTGATTGGGTACGCGACGGACCCGCGCCTCGCCGCGGTTTTCATTCCACTTCGACGCGGACCGGACAGCAGGTATCGTCATGGCCAAGAAGTTTCCGCTGCATCCCAAGCACCCCGAACGCATCTGCTGGGGCTGCGACCGCTACTGTTCCACCGATTCCATGGCCTGCGGCAACGGGTCGGGGCGCACCATGCATCCCGCCGAAACGCTGGGCGAGGACTGGTACACGGTGGGCGACTGGGGATTCGACGAAGAAGAAACGCCGGCGCAGAAAACCGTCGCGATGCTCCAGCCCTCGCCCTGAAGACGGCGCCGGACGGATTAAAACCTCCAGCCACATCCCCGCATACCGCGAAACTAGTCCAAATAAACCGGTTCATGCGTGCACCGTTGCGCGGCTGCACAGTTTAAAAAATAATTGGATTTTTTTCGGAGTCGGGCAGATTATCTCGCCAGCGGGAAAAAATACCGTCGCGCCAGCGCGGCCCATCAATTCGACCTACGGAGATCCGCCGCCACGCCTGAATCAATGCGGTCCAACTAGCTTGAAAACAAATCGTTTTTCTGTTTGAAGCCTCACCGAACTTCACAGCCAATTCTTATTGGAGCGATAAAAATGAAGCTGAGCCGTCGCAAATTCAATGCAGGTGGTCTTACCTTACTCGCAGCCGGCACGCTGGCTGGGCCGGCCCGGGCCGCCGACGGGCTGATCGCCGATCTGCCCGAGGGCGATGAACAATTCGGACTGGCGACCGACGCCTATATTTACGCCTACCCGCTGGTGACCATGGAAATGACCCGAAGAGTCATGACCAACGTCGCCGAACCGGAGGGAACCCGGGCGCCGATGGGGCACCTCATCAAGCTGCGCCACTATCCGGATGCCAAATTCCGGGACGTCACGGCGCCGAACGCCGACACCCTCTACACCACGGCCTTTATCGACGTGGGCGACGAACCCTGGGTGGTCAGCCTGCCCGACCTGCACGGCCGCTACGCCCTGTTTCCCATGCTCGACGGCTGGACCACGGTATTCGACGTCCCCGGCAAGCGGACCACGGGCACGGGGGCGCAGACCTTCATCGTGACCGGCCCCGGATGGCAAGGCGCCGTGCCCGAGGGCATGACGCATTACAAATCCCCCACCAGCATCGTCTGGCTGCTCGGCCGCATCTACTGTTCCGGCACGTCCCAGGACTACGCCGAGGTGCACAAGGTCCAGGACGAGGTCAAGCTCAGCCCGCTGAGCGCCTGGGGCAAAAACTGGACCCCGCCCAAGGGCAAGGTCGATCCGTCCATAGACATGAAGCCCCCGGTGCGCGACCTGGTCAACAATATGGACGCGATCGCCTACTTCACGCTGTTCGCCGAACTCCTGAAGCGCAATCCTCCCAACGCGGCCGACGCTCCCATGGTGGCGAGACTGGCCTCGATCGGCATCGTGCCGGGGCAGGACTTCGACCGCAGCAAATTCAATCCCGAGTTCTCCAAGCGCGTGCCGCAGGTCGGTTTCGGGCGCATCATGACGCATTTCAAATCCAGCGGCGGCGATATCCAGGAAATCGACGGCTGGGGTTTTACGACCAAGACCGGCATTTACGGCACCAATTATCTGCAGCGCGCCTTGGTGGCCGCGATCGGCCTGGGCGCCAACCGTCCGCAGGACGCGATCTACCCCACTTCGCTGCAGTCGGACACCGGAGCGATCAAACGGGCCTATAACGGTTCGGAAAAATACGTCCTGACCTTCAAGAAAGGCATGACCCCGCCGGTCTCCGGATTCTGGTCATTGACCATGTACGACGATAAGTATTTTTTCGTCGACAACCCGCTCAATCGCTATTCCATCAGCGCGCGCCAGGCGCTGAAAACCAAGCCCGACGGCTCGATCGACCTGCTCATCCAGCATGAATCCCCCGGCCCCGAACTGGAGTCGAACTGGCTGCCGGCGCCCAAGGGCAGGTTCATCCTGATGATGCGCCTGTACTGGCCCAACGAAAGCGACCCGTCGATCATCAACGGCACCTGGACCATACCCCCCGTCAGGCGGGTGAGCTGATCCCCGCAGCGCGGGAGGGTTTGCGATGAAAAACAAGCTCAGCGGCGGCCTGCTTTGCGGGCTGCTCCATGGCGCGTCCGCCCTGGCGGCGGGCGGGGACGCCCCCGCGCAGCAGGCCGGGCCTTCGGATCAATGGGAGTTTGCGGTCACGCCCTACTTCTGGGCGGCCGGATTCTCCGGCAAGGTATCCCAGCCGCGCCTGCCCGTCATCGACGTGGACGCGGATTTCGACAAGCTGTTCGACAACCTGGATTTCGGCGCCATGCTGATCGGCGAAGCGCGCAAGGGCCGCTACAGCATCTTCGGCGACCTGATCTACACCAAGATCGGCACCCAGGGAGACACGCCGCACGGCCTGCTGGCCACCAGCGCCGACGTCAAGACCTCGACCTTCGCCGGACTCATCGGCGCCGGCTATTCCGTGCTGGAAAACTCGCCGCACCAGCTGGATGTGGTCGCGGGCCTGCGGGTGTGGTCGGTCGACACCGACATCACGCTCAAGGGTGCGCACCTCAACGGCAGGAAACGCAGCGACGGCGACACCTGGGTCGACGGCCTGGTGGGCGTGCGCGGAAACTATGCGATCAACCCGAAGCTCTACGTCACGGGCTGGGGCCTGATCGGCGCCGGCGGGGCGCAAGCCGATTGGGACCTGGGGCTGGGCCTGGGCTACCGCGTCAGCAAAAACGTCTCGGCGGCCATCGGCTACCGCGCCATAGGCGTGGACTACAGCCGGGGGGATTTCAAATTCGACGCTGTGCTGCAAGGCCCCATGGCGGGACTGACGATCCGGTTCTAGCCGCGCCACGCAAAACAAAAAGGCCTTCGATCGAGATCAAAGGCCTTTCCATTTTCTTTGCTGTATTGGCCAAATCCGGATTCGGATTTGGCGCGCCCGGCAGGATTCGAACCTACGACCCCCTGGTTCGTAGCCAGGTACTCTATCCAGCTGAGCTACGGGCGCTCCGGCAAAGAGGCAAAATTATATCAGAAAATCTTGCCGTGCTTTTACTGCTTTTTACTGCTTCTACTTCTACTGCGTTTTTGCTTGAACCATCATTCCGATGGCGCGCCCGGCAGGATTCGAACCTACGACCCCCTGGTTCGTAGCCAGGTACTCTATCCAGCTGAGCTACGGGCGCGTGTCAGAGCAAGCCTTGAATAATAGCGTTATTTCAGAAGGCGCGCAAGTCAGGAAGATTGCACATCGATATCCAGCCTCGCCATCAACGCCCTCGCCTGCTCGACCACGTCGGCGTCGTTGGGCCGGAAATCCATGCGCAGCGCCTGTGGCAATCGGGAGAAATGGGCGTGGCAGCTGTGGGCATAGGCCGGATCGTAATGCTCGTCTATCAGCTCGCGCGCCAGCTCGCGCCGCGCACCCAGGTCCACCAGCGCCTGCCAGCCGCTGACACGCTCGCGGCTGTGCAGGCCGACCAGGCGCTGCAGCTGCGCCTTCAGCGACGCGGGATCGTCGAACAGTTGCGCGTAGTCCTGCTGCAGGAACGCGGCCCGGTCCTCGCGGCTGGAGCGCACATCCACGCAAGGGCTGTCATGCATGGCGGCCAGCAGCGCCGCCGGCAAGGCCACCGCGCCGATCTTGCGGCTCTCGGCCTCGACGAACACCGGGCGCGACGGATCGAGCTGGCGCAGCGCCTGCGCAAGCCGCGTATCGAAGCCTTTTTGCGTGGGCTGCGGCACCCCGGCCCACGCCCCCAGCAGGGAACCGCGATGCGCGGCCAGTTGCTCCAGGTCCAGCGTCTGCGCGCCCGCCCCGGCCAGCGCGTTCAGCAGCCGCGTCTTGCCGCTGCCGGTCGGCCCGGTCAGCACGATGTAGCGCAGCGTGCCCGGCAACTGCTCCAGCGCTTCCAGCGTCGCGCGGCGATAGGCCTTGTACCCGCCATCGAGCTGGCGCGCGCGCCAGCCGATCATGTTGAACATGGTCGTCATGGAGCCCGACCGCGTGCCGCCTCGCCAGCAATAGACCAGCGGACGCCAGCCCTGCGGCCGGTCCACGAAAAGGCTCTCCAGATGCGCGGCGATATTGCGCGCCACCAGCGCCGCGCCGACCCGCGAGGCCTCAAACGGCGAGACCTGCTTGTAGAGCGTACCGACCACGACGCGCTCCTCGTTGCTCAGCACCGGCGCGTTGATCGCGCCCGGAATATGGTCATCGGCGAATTCGAGCGGCGTGCGCACATCGATGATCTCATCGAAGTCGTCGACCCGGTCGAGCGTGGCGAGCAGGTGTTTCAAGGTGGCGGCGCGAAAGAGGGAAAGCTCGATTCTCTCATGCCGGAAAGAAGGCGGGCGCGCATCGAGGCATGGCGGCTTGCCTTCATAGGAACAATTTGACGATGCCCCCGATCACGACCACTACGGAGATACCCAGCCCGAACGGGTACCAGAATGCCTCGCGGGTGAGCTTGTGCCCCTCCGCATAGAACTTGATCTGTTCCGCAAAGAGCTTGCCGGCTTCAGCGTTGAGCTTGCTGATCTCGGCGCGAATTTTTTCCAGTTCGGCGTCTTGCATGCTGGCGACCCTTGTTGTGCCTGTCGTAGCGTTTGCCTGCGAGCTTGCGCGGCCATGCGCCGCCTCCGAAAAAAATTATAGGTATGGCCTGGCGATTCCGAAACCTTCCTCCGGTCCTAGGGAACTGCGTATTTGCCGAGGCAAGAAAAAACCCGCAGAGCTTACGCTTCTGCGGGTTTTTGGGACATCGCGACGGATCGCGGCGTCCATGTCTGGCGGAGATGGTGGGATTCGAACCCACGATGCAGTTTTTAGCCACATACTCCCTTAGCAGGGGAGCCCCTTCAGCCTCTCGGGCACATCTCCGAAGAGAACGAGATTCTAGCACGACTTT
>Ga0182742_1000191_pt1 | contig 116379 bp, 85 predicted proteins | sample eDN5th37CBELigMG_FD_128880 | JGI IMG/M metagenome (GOLD analysis project Ga0182742, IMG submission 128880) | Enriched Miracle-Growth compost microbial communities from Emeryville, California, USA - eDNA 5th pass 37_C BE-Lig MG (version 2)... ... | reverse complement strand
CCGCAGTTGCCCTCGGCCGCGTGGATCAACCCGCCGAAAAAGGAACCCGCGTCGACCATCGCTACACCCGGTTGCTCACTAAATTCATGACATCAGGTGTCCCAAAGTCATTGACACGTTCCGGTCCGCCTCGTTCCGACGCGCCAGGGCAGCCCGCCTGTGCTCTTCAATCTCCGCAAGCTCCCGCCGTGCCTCAGCGCTCGGCGCAACAATCTTCTGAAAATCTTCCAGCGACTGCCTGAAGAAAATCTTGCCCGGGCGCTTGGTGCCCCACGCAGTAATGATCCTCACAGCCTTTTCGTAAGCGTCAGACGTGGACGTAGACTTCCTTTTCACCATGAAACGACTCCGTGTGTTGGGATGACAGAACGTCAGGTAGTGACCTGCAGGCGCAAGAAGGTTCCAACACGGGGGAGGGCAGTTCGGCGCTCGGAAAGCGGCGTCAGCGCAGCCGAAGGAGCTTCAGCGCCAATCAAGCAGCTTCGACGGCGCCGAAGGAGCTTCGGCGTCAATCAAGCAGCTTCGACTGCCCTGAAGAAGCCGCGGGGTCAATCAAACGACTGCAAGAACGCCGAAGGAGCTTTCACGCCGATGAAGCTCGTTGAATCCGGCTGAAGCAGCTTCGGCGAGGATTACTCTGCTTCAGCCCATTCAGAACACCTCAAGGCAGCGGCACGAGCCCCCCATTCCGCCGATAGCTTTCCTCATTCATCTCCTGCCGCTTGTTAGCCAGTGCATTCTTCCCGCCCGCCTTGCGAATCGCCGATTCCTCCGCAACCCTCGCCGCATCGCGCCCATTCGCGACATCGATCACCCGATAGACGTGCGACTTCCCAAGCTTCGCGTCATGGGCCTTCTGCCGCTGCACGAAGCGGAACGTGTCGGCGGAACGCCCGGCGTAGTTCTGCTCCACAATCTCCTTCGTCACCGGATCGAAGCGCTGGTAGATGACACTCGGATTCTTCACATCGTCGAATCTCGCCGAGAGCGGCCCACGAGTCGACGAGACCGGCCCAACCTGCTCCTTCACCGCCCTGGACGGCTTCTGCACCGTCGCCGCTCGTGCGGCCAGCCGCTCCTCCGCCTGACGCACTGCAGCCCCGACCGCATCCCTGGCACTCCCAGTGGTTTTTCCCAGCGAAAGCCTCAACTCATCCCGCGCGGCAAGCGCCGCCTTCATGTCTGTCTTCACGCCGCTGCGCTGCGATGCCCCAGTACCAGGCAGTGTGGAGGCCGGCTTCGGCGGAGGCAGCTGCGGCACACTCTGCCGCCGCGCAGTCATCAACGCGTTCTGATTGAGCCTCTCCTGCAGCAGCCGATTCTCCATTGCCCGATTGTTCGCCTGAACAGCCGCATTCCACGCGTCCTCGGCAGCCCGAACGCGAGCCGCACCTTCCGTCGCGCTCTGCATGACGGACTTGCTGGTCACTACCGGCGTTGCAGCTCGGATCTCTTCCTTCACGATTGTGCGCTCCACCGTCTGCGTAGCCCTGTTGAGGGCTGCCTGCTCCTGCGCGCGCACTGCCGCCCTTGTTTCGGTTCGCACCGCTGCCCGCTCGGCCGCCCCAATCACCGCGCCTACCTGCGACAGAGCGGTCGCCGAGCCAAGGGTCAACACCAGGGTGGCGGCTACCATCGAAGATCTCGTCATCATGTGGGCACTCCGCTGCAAATCAGTTAGGCAACATCGTGGAAACGCCCAGTCCGACTAGCAGCTGCACCGCGAGGTTCGCGCGGGGCACCAGCGTCAGTACGGCGAGTTCGGTGAGCGCGGCGTTTCCCAGGAACGAATAGATTTCGCCAGACTTCTCCGCGTGCTGGGTTCGCAAAACCACGTCGCGCAGCGCGGGATCTGTGAGACCGCCCTGTGGGAATCGGAATCCATTGGCCACCGGCGGTCCCTGGAAGCGGAAGCCGACAGGAAGATCCGAGGGTTCCACCCGGATTTCCAGGGCAGCCGCCTTGTTCGCCGTGACGTATCGTCCGCTCTTCGGAAGGGACCGCCACGTCAGCGCGCCGACCGGTTCGTCAGCCCAGAAGACGTCCTCATCCTTCAGCTCCGCCACCACGACATCGCCGAACCGGTAGTGGATGATCGGTCCCGAGTTCCACACGGGATAGTGCGTGTCGTCGACCGTGCGCGACCTGTAAACGTGCCTGCCGTTCTGCCAGATGTTGAAGTAGCCATCGGGCTTGCTGAGGAAATCTGTTTTCCTGGCGATAACGCCGGAGACCACGCGGATGAGGATTCGTCCCGAAAGACCTTCCTCCTGCACGCCGGCGCTGGTTCTATGGAACCTGACGTCGGGTAGCGAGTCGCCATCCTTGTCCAGCACCCCGCGGAACGCACCCTGCGTGCCCTCCGGCCATTGCCAGAGGTCGAAGTAACCGTTTCCATCGGAATCGTGGAGCGTCAGGAGCACACGATCGGTCTGCCCTGGCTGCACGAAAATGACCCTGGAGCGGTCCGTGGCGCTCATCCATCCGAGAGGCGTACCGTCGCAGTTGCTGTAGACGTAAACATCCAGCCTCCGGTCGCCGTTCAGATCCGCCGGCACTTCTCCACACACCCGCGGCACGGTTCCCCACGCGAGAATCCGGTTGATGTTTCCGATGCGCCACTGGGATGAGCGCATCTCATAGAGCACGGCGTCCGCCCTCGCGGTGAAGCGCGGATTCGCCCGCACGGTTTGCAGCAGTGCGGTCGCCTCCGGAACCTTGCCCCGCGAGAGGGCACGTTCGGCCAGCGCAACGCGTACTTCGGCGAGATTGTTCTCAGTGAGCTCGGAGCGGGAGAGCTCCTGCGCCCGGATCGCCGAGGCAAGCGCAGCGTCCAGCTCGCGCGCATCACGCTGAGCGAAAGAGCGGAGAAGGTAAGCCTGGGAAAGGCGAGGGAGTATCTCGTCCTTCCTGGCGGCATCCCGGCGCCATGCCCACTCCAGATGATGGATGGCCGGATCGGCTTTGCCGGCCCGCACATCCTCCGAGCCTTGCGCGATCAGTGCGTCCACGAACAGCACGTTGGTGGCGGCCGAACCGCTGATGAGCCGCTCCTGCCGGGTGAGCAGCGAAATGGTTTCTGCGTACTGCTTCGCGTGGAAAGCCTGAATGGCACGCGCCTGCAGCACGGATCCTAGCGAGCATTCCAGGGCCACAGACTGTTGCCCGAGCGCCTTGACCTTCGAGAGCGCAGCCGCGAGGGTCTGCTCTCCGGCCGCCAATGCTGTGGAGTCCGCATTAAAGATCTCCACTGCACGGCTGTTGAGCTGCTGGACGACTTCGTCCCGCGCTATGCGCTCGATCAACCGTGAGTACAGGGCCGGCTTCCACGCTGGCGCGATCTGCTCTAGATGCTGTTTCGCCTCGGTGAAATGGGATTGCTGCAACGAGCGGAAGGCCATGTGGGCGCGAACGGCGTAGACGTTCTGGGTCGCCCGAGTCGCGCCTGGATCCGCGTCCACCGCCTTTTCCGAGAATCGGAGCGCTTCAGGAAGATCGCCCGCATGCAGGCTGGCGCTCGCGTTGGCAGTAAACGCGGCCCGACGCGCGAACCGACCCTCGGGGGACCGGGCAACAGGCCATTCGACGAAGTGGAGAGACCCCTGTGCATCTCCCTTTGCCAGCGCGGTCTGTATCGCACTGACGGCGGTGTTCTCGGCCAGAATCGTCGCGGGGTTCGATTTCCATGACCCGATCCAGCCGAGATACGAAAAAGGCTGCTCCAGGCGCTGCATCGTCGTCAGGGCGCTGCTGTAGTTGCCTTGCTCCGCGTCTGTAACCGCGAGGCGCAGGGTTCCCCATGCGGCGGTGAGTGCGGTGCAAGCAATCGCGGCCATGATTGCCGTGACGCGAAGGGTGGTCCGCACGGCAGAAAACCTGAGGAGCCCGCGATGCATGCCCAGGAATATCGCAGCCAGAAAAATTCCTCCTGCGACGAAGGCTTCCACCGGCGGTGCCGAGAGCAACTCCGCCTGCTGCGCGGGATATGGCTGGAGGAGAGCGGCGAGCCCAGGGCCGTTCACGGGGGCGTCCGCCACGGTCATTGAAGTCAGGAGGCCCAGATTGTCCGATCGGCAAACCAGGTTCGAGACCATTTCCTGTTCCTCCGAAGACCCCCATAGGGTCGGTTGAGCATTCGCGGTGGGGCTCTATGCATGAGCCCCACCGCTTCTCCACCTGCGCACAGAACTATCCGCGGCTATTTCTCCTGGTTCTGCTGGTTGTACCTTTCCACCGCGTTTCGGAAGTCCTGCGATGCATTGCGCGGGGCCGGCTGATTGGGATGCTGCCGGGCCCATTCTTCACCTTGCTTCGTTTCGCCTGTGTTGGCCATGCTCGCCTCGCTCAGGAGTGGGGTGGTCCGAAATGCAGGCGCCGGTTTCCGTTGTCGCAGCGTTGTTACAAGTCATAACGCACGCTGAAAAGCAGCGTCAATTCCTAGCTGTGAGGCGTCCCGGTGATATCAAGGGCTGATATCGGGCAAGCCCGTTTCGTATACTGGTTGATATCAACCGCGACTGAGCATGGGGGCCGGCTCTGAATGGATCGGGAAGCGGACGCAACGCGGATGTCCGACAAGAAAGAACAGGACACGAAAAAGAAGAAGAAAGAATTCCTTTTCCGTCTTCTGCCCGAGAAAGAAAAAGAAATGCGCGCGGCGGTGGCCGCGGAAGGCATCACGCTGCAGGCGTTCTTCGAGCGGGCCATCGATCACGAGATCGCGCGGTCCGCCTCGCTCGGCAGGCGGCTCGAAAAGCTCGACAAGGAACAGGAGCTGGCGTACCTCTTCATGCAGTGCGTGCCCACGCCGATGGTCATCAAGAACGATCGCGGCGAGATCCTGTGGGCCAACGTGAACTATCAGCGTTTGCTCGGCCTGCATCTCAGCGAGCTGGAAGGCAGGCGACTCGATCAGCTCAACATACTCGGCTGGGAAGGCTCGGCCGTCGAGGCGGACATCCGGCAGGCACTGGAAAGTCGCAGCAGGTCGGGAGACTGGTGCCTCGAGCCTCTTCTCATCCGCAACGACAAGCTGCTCTTCGGCGTGTGCCGCTATGTGTTTCAGCCGGAGAAACGCGGGCCGTGGCTGCTCGGGGATGTCTCTTTCGAGTGGCGAACTGTTCGTGACGGAGCACGCCCGATCGATCCCACACACTGGCAACGCATCGCAGGTGTGCACATTCCGTCGGGCACGGAGAAACTTTTTGCGGCTTTCCTGAAGCAGAATCCGCTGGCGGTTGCCATCAAGGATGCCGAGGGCAAGCTGCGCTACTGCAACGACGTGTACACGAAGCTCGTCCGTCAGCCTGCAGGTACGCTGCTAGGAAGGACGACGCGGGACATCTTCAGTCTCGATGAATCCCACGGCTTGCTGAAGGAAGAGGAGTCCGTGGTCAGGAACAAGTGGTGGATGTACACGCGGCATGCGCTGGGAAAGTCCGGCACTCGCGTGTGTTTGCGGTTTCCAGTTTTTCAGGGGGACGAGCTGCCGTTGCTCGGAGTGATTAGCACGAGCATCCGGTCAGGGGAGTTTCCACTGGTGTTTACGCAGCGGAAGGATTTGCGGCGGGGGCTGTCCTCACGCCGCGGCGGTTCGCGGTCGAGTGGAAGGACGACGACGCGGCGTTGACGATGTCGGCGCTCTCACGCGAAGCGCTACTGGGAACAAGCGCGCGGAGCCACACGCCGCCCCGTCCCACACGGCCCCGTTACCCGCGCCGTCCGCTCGATGCTCACCTTCTTCTTTCGCACGCCAACCTTGCGCACGTCTTCCCAGATCACCCAGGCCTCCCGAAAAGCCTCCACGTGCTCGGGCGAGCGCATCGCCCAGCAAGCGAATTCTTCAGCATCGGCAGTGTGATTCTTGATCGCCTCGACCCAGCGAAGTCCATCTTCGAAAACCTGGCGCGTCGGACCGCGCCTCGTGAGCCATCCCATAGTGCTCCATTCCTTTTCGTCCTGACCTGAGCGGTCCCTCGCGCCCCGCGCGCCCGCGATCGTACTTTTCCCCGGATACGCGCGAGCACCCCCAATCTATCGTTTCCGGATGACGATCTCCTTTCCGCTCCGGGCCACGAGAAGCGTCGGGTCGCTGGCCAACGCCTGCACCACGGCTTCCGGGTCATCCGCATCGAACGTTCCTGAAAAGAGCTCCTCGGCCGCGGCTCCCTCGGCCCGGATCCTGATCTTTGCGTTGTATCGGTTGAACTCGCTCGCGATGGTGGCAAGCGAATCTTCCTCGAAGACCAGACGTCGCTGGCGCCAGGCAGTCGCCCGGTCCGTGTCCACGCGCTGCGGTTCCGAGACACCGCCGACCGTGGGGACTTCGGTCGCTTCGCCGGCGGCCACGAAGTGGAATCTCGGCACCGCGCCCGCCGGCTCCACCGAGGGTTCCGGGAGTTTCGATCCTTCGCGACTCGAGTCGGGAACAGAACGATCGGCGGATACCTGCACCAATCCTTCGATCACCGCGACGCGAGTCGCACCCGCCTGCCGTCGCACGACGAATTGAGTTCCAATCGCCTGGATCACGGCATTGGACGTGTACACCAGAAACGGCCTGCTCGCGTCATGCTGAACGGTGAACATTGCTTCGCCGCTCGTGAGCCGCACGCTGCGGGAAGTGTCGGCCAGTTTCACTTCGACTTGCGAATCTGTGTTGAGATGAACCACCGAACCATCGCCGAGCGTGATGGTTCGCTGCTCGCCCACGCTGGTGGAGTACGTTCTCCAGTGATCACCGTAAGACCAAAGCCACGCCGCCGCGACCGAGAGCAGAACCGCGGCCGCGAGCCCAACGGCCCAGCGTGGAGCGGAGAAACGCGCGCCGCTTGAGTCCGTGCGCTCTTCCCGAACCTCGTGATCACGCTCGCGACCTTGCGAGGCGACCGGAGTAATTGGCGGGTCTGCTCGCGGTGCCGAGGCTGCGGAAAACACCGGGATGACATTCGAGCCGCCCGGGACTGTTTGCATCTCCGGCGAAAGCTTCAGGCTGAGCTCTTCAATTCGCTCTCGCTGTTCGTCAGTGAGCAGCGCAAGGTCCTGCGCGTCCGCCATGACGAAGAGCAACTCCTCTACATGCCGCGGAGATTCCTCCAGCCATGCGAAGAACTCGGGGCTGCGCACATTTCCCTCAAGCAGTGCCCCGAACCACTTCGCGGCCTGTGCCGTAACCCTGGCATCCGTATCCATATCGATGCTCATCGCCCGGTCCCCCGTCCCGAACGTTCCCGCCGTTGCTTTCGCACCGCAGTCATGGCCCGGAAGAAGTATTGCTCGACCGTCTTTGCGGAGAAGGAGAGCTGCTTTCCGATCTCCTCGTACGAAAGTCCCTCACGGATCCGGAGAAGCAGCACTTCCCGGTGGGTTTTCGGCATCGACGCCAGGATGCGCTCAAGCTCGGCCTGCCGGACGAGCTGCTCCGCCATCTCGTCCCGACTGATCTCCGCCGGGTGGTCCGCCGCGTACTGCATTGCATCGGAGTCCACGGCGACGCAGTCGCGACTGCGTAACAGGTGATACTCCGCGATGACGTTCGACGCGGCACGATAAATGTAGGCCAGAGGCTCCACGACCTCCGCCGTGTTTCTCATGCGGAGGAGCCTGCGCCAGACCTCCTGTGCAAGATCGCGAGCGTCCTGCCTGTTCCGGAGCCGGCGATGCAGATAGCGCCGCAACTCGGTCCCATACTTTTCGTATGACTCCGCGACAAACGCCCTGGCGCTTTGTGGATGGCTCGCCGTCATCGCTCTGCTTCTTGCGGTCCCGCCTGATATGACTCTAATTCATCCCCAATCACTAACGGAAAAAACAGTTAAGGATTTCCGCAAAGCCACTGTCATATATATCCAACAGTACCCGGACTCGACGCAACGGAGATGCAAAGCATGCCGAAGTATTTTCTACAGGGGATAAAGAATGACTATCAGGCATCGGTTCCCGATCGGGTTCGCCAGCCTCGCGCTCTGCGGTGTTGGCTTTGCGCAGCAGACCGTCAAACTCGACATTGAGGCCCAGCCGCTCGATCGCGCCCTGAATTCCTGGGCGACGCAAACCGGTTACCAGGTTCTCATCCCGGTGGAGCGCGCTGCCCGCGGTCGCGAGTCGCCTCCAGTGAAGGGGCACTACACACCGGAAGGCGCGCTGAAAGTACTTCTCGCGAGCTCGAACCTGGAGTACCAGTTTGTCAACTCGCGCACCGTCACCATCCGCAAGACCGGCGCATCTGAATCAGCAAAAGACGCACGCACGAGCTCACGGGAGTCGTCAGCCCCTTTAGCCCTCGCGCAAAGCCGCCCGCGCGAAACGAAAGTGACGGCGACCGAGGCCACAGCGACGACGGCCGCGAGCACAAACCGCAGCGAGCAGACTAGGGCGTCGGACGGTGTTGCAGAGGTGCTAGTCACCGCACAGAAGCGGTCGGAGCGCCTTCAGGAAGTGCCGGTGCCGGTGACAGCTCTCAGCACCGCCGCGCTCGCGAGCAACAATCAGACCCAGCTTCGCGACTACTACACGCGTGTACCGGGCCTCAATCTGACGGATGCGGGCATCTATGGAGGCTCCGTCATCTCCTTTCGTGGCATTACCTCCGGCATCCTCAACGGAGGTACCGCAACCGTGGTGGTGGACGATGTGCCGTACGGCATTTCATCGAACCCAGGCGGACCGACATCCGTCGTTCCTGAAATCGATCCTGCCGATCTTGAGCGGATCGAAGCATTGCGAGGCCCGCAAGGAACGCTGTACGGCGCAAGCAGCATGGGCGGGCTCCTGAAGTACGTCACGAGGGATCCCGATCTCGCTGGACGCTCGGCTTACTTCCGCGCCGGCGGAAACGCTTCTGAGAACGGTGACGGGCTCGGATACAACGTCAGTGTCGGAGGCAACATCCCTCTCGGCGATACCTGGGCGCTGCGGGCCAGCGCCTTCACCCGACGCGATCCCGGCTACATCGACGACCCGGTACACGATATCGATGGTCTGAACTGGGGTGAGGTGAAGGGCGGCCGACTCTCCGCGTTGTGGGAGCCGAGCGAAACGGCGTCCATCAGATTCGGAGCGCTATATCAGGAAAGTGAGGCCGGTGGTAATGCCTATTCCGGCCCGGTGGTGGGCTTTGGCACGCTGGGTGAGTTGCAGCAGGTCGCTGCCCCGGGCTCTGGAGGGTTCCGGAAAGAGCTGCAGGTGTACACCGCTCACGTCTCTCTGGAGCTCGGGCCGCTCGATCTGACTTCCATCACCGCTTACAGCATCAACGAAGCCGACTACTCCTTCGACACGAGCTCTGTGCATCGTGCGATCACCCAGGCGAACTTCGGAGAGAGTGGAGGAAAGGCGGTATCGGAGGGCACCACGAAGCGCTTCACGCAGGAAATCCGCTTCACCATGCCCCTTGGCGAACGCGTTGAGTGGCTCTTCGGCGGCTTCTACGTGGACGAGGACAATCCGCGGATCAACCGATATCTGGCGCTCGATTTCGATACGGGCGAGGCCGTGGGCGAGTACGGTTATCTCGAATTTCCGAGCACCTTCAAGGAAAAGGCGGCCTTCACGGATTTCACCTTCCACTTCACGGACCGGTTCGACGTCCAGGTGGGCGGTCGCCTGGCGTATAACGATCAGACCTTGCCGGCCGCGCTCAGCAGCGGCCCGTTGTTCGGAGGATCGCGCATCGCGCCCGCGGCGGAGTCGGAGGATCATTCGTTCACGTATCTGCTCACGCCACGATTTCGGATCTCGCCGAATCTCATGGTGTATGCGCGCCTTGCTTCGGGCTACCGCCCGGGCGGACCGAATCTGAACACGGCGGCTGACCCCGCCATTCCGCTCACGTTCGATCCCGATGAAACCCAGAACTTCGAGATCGGCGCCAAGGGCACTGCTTTCGACCGGATGCTGAGCTTCGATGCGTCCGTGTACTACATCCGTTGGGAGAAAGTGCAGCTCACGAGCCTCATCTCGCCCCGTTCGCTCAACTACAAGGACAACGGCAATAACGCCAAGAGCCAGGGCGTGGATCTGGCCGTGGAGCTGCGTCCGATTCAGGGCATGACCATCAGCGCTGCCGGGGCGTGGAACGTCGCGGAGTTGACGGAGGATTTCCCTGCGAACAGCAGCATTCGTGGACTCGAAGGCGATCGCCTCCCATTCAGCAGTCGGTTCTCCGGCTCGGTATCCATCGATCAGGAGTTCCCGATCGGCAGCGCGATGCGCGGTTTCGTCGGGGTTTCGGAGAGCTACGTGGGGAACCGGAAAGGGCCCTTCGTCGGTGCGACGGCCACGCGTGCAGACCTGCCGGAGTACTACATAACGGACGTGCGCGCCGGTGTGCGCTCAGGTCCGTGGGAAGCCAATCTCTTCGTGAACAATGCGTTCGACGAGCGCGGGCTCCTGATGGGTGGGGCAGGAAGCTTCCTGCCCAACATCTTCAGCTACACGCGGCCTCGCACGATGGGCCTGAGCGTGTCTATCGAGTTCTGACATGTCTCTCGGTCAAACGCGTTCGCAGGGCTCCGGCCCTGCGGACGTCTCGCTGAAGAGTCGGAAGGGCGATATCGGGGACGGTCTGGCGGTCATCCCTCCGGGTGAGAAGCAACTCGACGCGATCTTCTCGGAGCTGGATCAGAGTCACCTGCCCGGCGCGGCAGTGGGTGTCGCGCTCGGCGGGGTGCCTTTCTATCGGAAGGGTTTCGGCCTCGCGAACATGGAACTGCCGGTTGCGCTGACCCCGAGCATGCGCATGCGGCTCTTCTCCATCAGCAAGCACTTCGCGTGTCTTTCATATCTTCTCTTGTGTGAAGAGGGTAGGGCGGCGCTCGATGCACCGATCGGGCAGCACCTGCCGGAGCTGCATCCCGTAGCCCGGGAAGTCACGGCACGCCAGTTGATGTCCAACACCAGCGGACTGCGGGATTCGCACGACATCGCCTGGCTCTTCAGCGGTACGGACTCCTCGTTCTCAAGTGCGGACCTGCTTCAGTTCTATTGCACCATAAACGATGCGAATGCGCCCGCCGGCACGGCATGGATCTACAACAATGGCGGCTTTCTCCTGATCACGGCTGCGGTCGAGCGCATCAGTGGCCAGCCGATGGAAGAGTTCCTGCGGCGGAGGATTCTCGAGCCCGCCGGCATGTTCAGCACGCAATTGCGTCGGACCAATACAGATTTCCTTCCCAACAGCGCCACGATGCACATGACGCGCCCTGGCGGCGGATTTGAGCGCTCCTACCTGGGGGGAGAGCGTGCGGGGGAGGGAGGCATCGTCTCAACAGTGGACGACATGCTTCGATGGCTGGCGCACATGGATGCCCCAGTCGTGGGACGCGAAGCATCGTGGACCGCGATGAAGACGCCTCATCGGCTGCCGAACGGTACCTCCACTGGATACGGACTGGGGCTGTTCAGCGGAAACTATCGTGGAGTCGAGACGCTGTTCCATAGCGGCGGCGGCATGGGCGCCAACGCGTTCATGATCAAGGTCCCTTCGGTTCGCCTCGATGTGGTCGTGCTCGTGAATCGGCACGATGTGGACAGCTCGGGCCTCGCGTACAAGGTCGTGGACTGTTGTGTGCGAGGTCTCGCATCGCCCGCAACCGTCGCGCCGCGACCGGTAATTTCCGGGGTATATCGTTCTCGTGCCACCGGGCGCGTTCTTCAGCTCTTCGGGAAAGATTGCCGGCAGCGCGCCTGGATCGACAACTACGACCTCGCGCTGAGAACCTCCGAGGACGGAGGCCTGCTTCCTGCCGAGGGGTTCGAATTCCTGAAACAGGAGATCGTCCCGCTGGATGCAGAAGCGAGTCCGCGGCGGATCCGCTTCAACGATTTCGGAAACGTGGACGTACTGGAGCGACTGCCACCCGCCACTCAGCCAATAGACCCGGCCGTCGGCCGCTACCGGTCCGACGAAACCGGCACAGATGCCGAGGTCTTCGCCTCCGGCACGGGTCCGCAATTGCGAAGCGTAGGCCGCTTCGGAAGCCGAACGTTCGATCTCTCGCCGCTCGCGGACCGGGTCTGGCATGCCCAGGGGCGGTTGCCGTGGATGGGCGGGATCGTTTCCTTCGACGACTCCGGTTTTCGTCTCACGACGGCGCGCAACTGGGCGTTGCCGTTTCGGCGGGTCTCCTGAACGCTCCGGCGAAATCCCCGGGGCACATCCCTCGAAGTGGAGCCGGAGCGGCCGAAGCTTCCGAGGCGCAATCCGCCGCTGCCCTCCCGAAATCCGCCTCGCCACTTGCGCAGCCCTGGCGACTGTACACACCGCGCAAGCGGAATGCGCTGTTGCTCGTGTTGTTCGTCGTCGGGATTCTCAACTCGGTCGATCGCAACATCGTCGGTGTTCTACTGGAGGACATCAAGAACGAGTTCCAGGTCTCCGACAGCATGCTCGGACTCCTGAGCGGCATTGCATTTGCGCTCTTCTATGCGGCGCTCGGCGTTCCCATAGCAAGGTGGGCGGACCGGGGGAACAGGCCCAGGATCATCTCCCTGTCCCTTCTTGTGTGGAGCGCGATGACTGCGCTCTGTGGTGTGGCGGCCAACTTCTGGCAGCTGCTCCTTGCGAGGTTTGGGGTTGGAGCGGGGGAAGCAGGCGCGCTTCCTGCGTCCCACAGTCTTCTCGCGGACTACTTCCCTCCGGCGGAGCGCGCAAGGGCCATTGGGGTATTCACGATGTCGAGCGCGGTGGGTCTTGCCGCTGCGCTCGTCATTGGTGGGTACGTGGTCGAGCACTTTGGGTGGCGGGCCGCTCTCATCGGAGTCGGGCTCATCGGCGTCATGCTGACGCCGCTCACGCATTTCCTGTTACATGAGCCGCGACGGCTCGCAGGTGCAGTGGCTGGCACCGAAACCAAGGAATCCATCCTGGCTGCCACACGCATATTGATGGGTAAGCGCGCCTATCGAAATCTGCTCGGCGCGATCATCGTCTATTTCCTGATGGCATCCGGAGCCTTCGTATTCGTGGTGCCGCTGCTGATTCGTGTGCACGGCCTCAGTGTCTCCCAGGCCGGAACCACGTACGGAATCATCTCCACTGTTGCGGCGGCAATTGGCAGCTTCGGAGGCGGTGCTCTCGCGGACAAGCTTGCTGCGCGAGATATCGCGTGGCTCGCGAGGTTTGCAGGCTTGGGGTTGCTCGTGGCAGTTCCGCTTTACGAGATTGCATTGTGGGCGCCGGTCCCAACCCTTCTCATTCCAATGCTCTTGCTCGCTACAACGGTCATCTATTCTGTCGTTCCCTCGATGTACTCCGCTCTGCATGTTGTCTGCGGCTCACGAAGGCGCGCACTGGCGGTTGCTACGGCCTTCTTCTTTGCGAATCTGATCGGTGCCGGGCTCGGTCCCATCGTCGCCGGCACGTTGAGCGACTACTTCGGTGCGCGATATGGTACCGGCGAAGGATTGCGATACTCGCTGATGATCATGGTGACGATACTGCTGCCCGTAAGCTGGCTCATGCTTCGGGCGGCACGAGTGCTCAAGCTGGATGCTGAGGAGTAGCGCTGTGTCGAAGGCCGTTCTTGGATTTGTGGGGGATCTGCTCATCAAGCGGGAACACCCGGATGAGGTATTCCGGCACGTAAGGGACCTGCTGCGCGTTCCCGATGTGTTGTTCGGAAATCTGGAAGGGGCGTACACGGACACGCCGCGCTCCGTGCCAGGCGCGTTCGGAGCCTTGATCAGCGGACCGGCTCGTAGCCTGGATGCCTACGCCAAAGCCGGCTTCGACGTCCTGTCGCTTGCGAACAATCACATCCTCGACGTCGGATATGAAGCGCTGGAGGAGACGCGAGTCAGGCTGAACGAGCAGGGCGTCGAAACCTGCGGAGCGGGAAACAACCTCGCAGAGGCGCGTGAGCCGGCCATCTTGAACGCTCAGGATCTGCGAATTGCGTACCTGGCGTATGCCAGTGTTTTCCCCATGGGTTACGAAGCCGGTTTCAACACGCCCGGGCTGGCGCCCATGCGAGCTTATGACTTCTGGAGAAGCTCATTTCCGCTCGTGCACATGCCGGGAGTGCCGCCAGTGATCTCGACTGTGCCGGACCAGGGAGACCTTGCGAACCTGAAGGAGGACATCCGCCGCGCGCGCGAGCGGGCCGATCTGGTCATCACGAGTTTTCACTGGGGCGACCACACCGGTCCGTTCCGTCTGACGGACCACGAGATCCGCACGGCTCGATACTGCATAGATGAAGGGGCGGACATGGTCGTCGGCCATCATCACCATGCGCTTCGTGGAATGGAGTGGTACGAAGGAAAACCGATCTTCTATGGTCTCGGACACTTCGTCTTCGACATGAAGCTGGAATGGAGTCCGGAGGAACTCAAGAAGGTGCTTTCGCAGGCATCGCCATCGGGATTCCTGGAGAGCATTCGCTACAACGTCGCGCCGCGCGAAGGTTGGCCGTATCTGCCGATGCATGAAGACACCCGCCTGACCGCAATGGCGTGGGCGCAGGCGGATCGAAACGGGATCAGTGACATAGGTATCGTGCCGTGCAAGCTCAGGCCCGACGGGGCTGTACAGCCCTTGAGCCTCCGGACACCTGAATGCGACGAGCTGCTCGCCTACTTCGAGAAGTGCCACACGACGCAGGGGATCAACGGAGTCGTCAGTGAGAGCGGCGCTCCCGACATGGGAGATTTCGCGACGGTGCGCGTCGTGCCGGCGAAGTGACGTAGTCTGCGCCAGCATAATCCAACTGAAAGGGGACAGAGTTGCACAAGCAACGCATGAGCGAACTTGTCTCGCGCAGAAGATAACTCTGTCGTCGTGCGTGCGGAAAAATTTTCAACGATGCACGCATTCCATCGCTCATTTCCGAGCGTGCGCCTCTCACGCCGCTAGCGTCGGCCGCTCGTAGTCGTGCGCTGGCGACGCTGCGTGGAATTTTTTCACGCGAATTGCCTCGCTTCAGCGCCGCACGCGTTACGCGAACTCTGCCGTGACAGAAAACTGTCATGGCATTCAGGAAGAATGTTCCGCAGAATCCGCGCCCGCGCATGGACGAGGCGAGGTCGAAATATGAGGGGTGCAAGGATAACGGTCCCTGATGCGGGCTGGGGTGGGTCCTCCACTCGGTCGGAATCAACTCATCAGATGTAGGCGATGACTGCTCGGATCCTCCGAGCGTGAGGAGACGCTTGCCTCCGGCACGCGTTCCCTGTCGCGCGTTGCTTCAAGCATTGCAGAGGTCATGTCGATGGAACGACGATATCAAGGGCTTGCTCCTGAGCTCGATAACACGGCTGCGGATTTTCCGAAGAATCGCCTGATACACGAGCTGTTCGAGAAACAGGTCGCGCGCACGCCCGTGGAGGTGGCTGTCCTGCACGAAGGACGGTGCCTGACGTATGCGGACCTCAACGATCGCGCGAACCGCCTGGCTCGCTATCTTGTGGATCGAGGCGTGCGACCGGATGACCCGGTGGGCATCTGTGTCGGACGACACCCCGATATGGTCGTGGGATTGCTCGGAATCCTGAAGGCCGGTGGCGCATACCTGCCGCTTGATCCGAACTACCCCCAAGAACGCCTGCAACACATGCTCGCCGATGCGGCACCCCGCATCGTTCTCACGGACGAGCAGCACAGCGGCTCGCTGCCTCCCTCACAGTCGGAAGTCATCGAGATGAGCAGAACGCTGGTGCGCATCTCCGGCGACGGCGACGAAACTCGGAGTTCGGAACAACTCGGCCTCACTCCCGAGAACCTCCTGTATGTGATCTATACGTCCGGATCGACGGGGAAACCCAAGGGCACGGCCATGCCGCACGGCGCGATGGCCAACCTGATTGAATGGCATCGTGAGGTCTTCGGAGACGCAACCAATCAGCGAGTGCTGCAGTTCGCGGCACTCAGCTTCGATGTTGCCTTCCAGGAAACGTTCACTACGTTGTGCACAGGGGGCACGCTGATCCTGCTGGACGAATGGGTGCGGCGGGACGCGCGGGCACTGGCTGAGCTGCTGCGGACTCAGCGAGTCAGTCGATTGTTCCTCCCGCCGCTCATGCTCCAGAGCCTTGCCGAACATCTCGACGGGGCAAGCTCTCTTCCTGAAGCCCTGCGCGACGTCATCACGGCCGGTGAGCAGCTCCGCATCACCGATGCTGTCAGGCGATTGTTCGCCCGTCTTCCGCACTGCCGGCTGCATAACCACTATGGGCCGACGGAATCGCACGTCGTGACTGCATTGACGCTGGACGGTGATCCTGGGGAATGGCCGGCGCTGCCGACGATCGGGCGGCCGATTTCGAACACTCAGATCTACCTCCTCGATGAACGGCGACAGCCGGTGCCGCCCGGAACCATCGGCGAAATCTACATCGGCGGCGCGAACGTCGCGCGCGGCTATCTCGGAAGACCGGAGCTCACTGCGCAGCGTTTCATCGCGGACACGTTCGGTTCGAATCCGCACGGCCGGCTCTACAAGACCGGTGATCTCGGCAGATGCAAAGAGGACGGCACGCTCGAGTACCTCGGTCGAAATGACGATCAGGTGAAGATCCGCGGGTTCCGGGTCGAGCTCGGCGAAGTCGAAGTGCAGCTCGCCAGGCACCCGCAGGTCAAGGAATCGGCAGTGGTCGCGCGAGAGGAGAAGTCCGGAGAGAGGCGGCTCGTCGCCTACGTAACGGCTCGTACGCCTGGGCGGCTCGACGTGCAGTCGCTGAAGACGCATGTGCAGGCGTCCCTTCCGGAGTTCATGCATCCGTCCGCCTATGTCGTCATGGATGAGATGCCAGTCAACCCGAACGGCAAGCTCGATCGCCGAGCTCTGCCAGCTCCCCGGTCTTTCACCCGCCTGCAGTCTCCCGTCGAGGCGCCCCAGGGCGAGGTTGAAACTCTGGTGGCGGGCATCTGGAAGGACCTGCTTGGAGTCGAGCAGATCAGCCGCCGCGACAATTTCCTCGCGCTCGGCGGACACTCGCTCCTGCTCGTGCGAATGCTGGAGCGGCTGCGAAGAGCCGGGCTCCCGGCTGATGCGCGCAGCGTCTTTGAATGCAGGACGCTCGCGGATCTCGCACAGCTTCTGATGCGCAAGCCGGCGCCCGAAATCGTGATTCCTCCCAATCTGATTCCCTCGGAGGCGACGGAGATCTCGCCGGACATGCTGCCTCTGGTGCAGATCGCACCGGAGGACATCGCACGCATCGTGAAGGCGATTCCGGGTGGCGCCTCCAACATTCAGGACATCTATCCTCTCACGCCCCTCCAGGAAGGAATGCTCTTCCATCACATGCTGGATGAGAAAGGCGGAAACACGTATGTCGTCCTGACCGCGCTTTCCGTCTCATCCCGTGCACGTCTGGAGGAGCTGATCGCCGCTTTGCAGAGCCTCATCGATCGGCACGACATCCTCCGAACGGCCATTCTCTGGGAGGGGCTCGCACAGCCGGTGCAGGTCGTCTGCCGGAAAGCGACCCTGCCGGTGACGCTAGTCTTCTTTCCCCCCACAGCAAATGCTGCAGACCGTCTTGAAGAGTGGATGCGCCCGGATCGGCAGAGGATGGATCTTCGCGAAGCGCCGCTTCTGCGCTTGCAGGTGGCGGAGGCCGAAGAGGGCCGGTGGAATGCGCTGCTTCAGATCCATCATATGGTGGACGACGATGTGTCGTTGCAGATCCTGGTGTCAGAAGCCGTTGCCCATATGCAAGGCACTGCGGGAAGCCTGCCTTTCCCGGTGCCTTACCGGAATCACGTCGCTGCGGTCCTGTCTCATGCCAGGGCAAAAGACTCCGCCGCCTTTTTCCGCGAGAAGCTCGCTGACGTCACGGAGCTGACGGCGCCTTTCGGTTTGCAGGATGTCCGGACCGGCGGAAACGATGCTATGCGCGACTCGCTGGAGCTGGATGCTCGTCTCGTTACGATCATCCGAACTCAGGCTCAGGCCCTTAGCGTGAGTCCCGCAACACTGTTCCATGTCGCGTGGGCCCTTACCGTAGCCCGAACCAGCGCCCGGGATGAGGCGGTGTTTGGCACCGTCCTGCTGGGACGCTGGCAGGGAGGCGCGGAGGTTCAGCGCATCCCGGGGATGTTCATCAATACGTTACCGTTAAGAGTAAAGCTGCAGAACGCGTCGGTTCGCGATCTGATCCAGCGAACCCAGCAGGAGCTAATTGCCTTGCTGGAGCACGAACAGGCTTCGCTGGCGGTCGCGCAGCAATGCAGTGGTGTGCCTTCCGGAACGCCTCTGTTCAGCTCGGTACTGAACTACAGGCACGCAGCACTGGCTGACGGAGCGAACTGGTCCCGTGCGGAGGGGATTACGCTCCTCGCATCTCAATCCCGCACGAATTATCCGCTCACGCTCTCGGTAGACGATTTCGGCGATCGCATCGTCCTCACGGTTCAAGCCGCACGACCGGTCATGCCGGATCGGGTGATCGGCTATGTGCAGGAGGCGCTGAAGGCTCTCCTGGTCGCCGCGGAGCAGGCGCAAGACACGGATGCGGCATCACTTTCGATCCTGCCTGAAGCAGAGCGCGCGCAGATTCTCGAATGGTCCAGTGGCCCGCGCGTGCCGAGGTCGTATGGAAGGCTTATTCATGAGCTTTTCGAAGATCAGGTCAGTCGTAGCCCGGATGCTCCGGCTGTTGTGTGCGGCGGCGAGGCGGTTTCATTTCGGACGCTGGATGAACGCGCCAGCTGTATCGCTCGATATCTGCGGAAACGCGGTATCGGCCGAGACCAGCTCGTCGGAATCTGCGTCGACAGAAGCACTGATCTGGTCGTGGCGCTGCTTGCAGCTCTCAAGGCGGGAGGCGCATTTGTACCGCTGGACCCGGACTACCCGGCGGAGAGGCTGGAATACATGCTGCGGGATGCAGCACCGAAAGTGCTGCTGACGCAGAGTCACCTGCGCGAGAGATTGCCGGCAAGTAGTGCCGAGATAGTGTGTCTCGACACCGACTGGGGACGCATCCATAAACAAGCGACTGGAGAGATCCACGATCCAGATGCTTCGTCGGAACAACTGGCCTACGTGATCTACACCTCCGGATCTACAGGGAAGCCGAAGGGAGTGATGGTCGAACATCGGAATCTCTCGGGCCTGTGGCAGGGGCTGAAACATCTTTACGGGCGATCCCCGCCTTGCACGCGCGTGGGCGTCAACGCGCCGATAGCATTCGACGCGTCGATGAAGCAGATCGTCCAGATCCTCTCGGGTGGCACGTTGTACATCGTTCCGCAGGAGTGCCGGCTGGATGCGCGGAAGATGATCCAGTTCCTGCGCGAGCACCGGATAGACGCCATCGATTGCACACCGTCCCAACTTCAGGTGTGGATCGCTGAGGGACTGCTCGAGTCCGGTAGTACCTCGCTCAAGGTGGTTCTGGTGGGCGGTGAGCCAATTGGTGCCGCCCTGTGGCGAGAGCTGGCCCGAGCAGAGATCGACTTCTACAACGTCTACGGGCCTACGGAATGCACGGTGGACGCCACGTTTGCCCGGATCACCGGCGGGCACTTGGGACCAAATATCGGACGGCCGATGGAGAACACTACAGTCTACATCGTGGATCGGAATGCTCAGCCGGTGCCGGTGGGTGTCGCCGGCGAGATGTACATCGGTGGTGACGGAGTCTCGCGTGGATATCTGAATCGGCCGGAGCAAACGGCGGAGCGCTTCATCTCCGATCCTTTCGCAGGTTCTGGCCGCGTGTACCGGACTGGCGACTTCGCCCGCTGGCGCGAGGATGGAACGATCGAATACGTTGGCCGCAATGATGGTCAGGTGAAGGTCCGGGGCTATCGGATCGAGCTGGGCGAGATCGAAGCGCAGCTCGCCGCGCATCCGAAGGTCGACGCGGCCGCCGTGATCGCGCGAGAGGATTCGGCTGGTTCGAAGTCACTCGTCGCATATGTCGTTGCGAAATCTGCGGTGATGGATGGAGAGGCAGAACGACTAGCCGAGGTTCTCCGCTCTGATCTGCGGGCGCGACTTCCGGACTACATGGTTCCGCGAGCCATCGTGCTTCTCGATTCGTTACCGCTGACGCCGAACGGGAAGCTCGACGTGCGTTCACTGCCTGCTCCCGCTCGCGACGCTTACGCCGGCATGGGCTACGAGCCTCCCGAGGGAGACACCGAGCGTACATTGGCTGAAATCTGGCAGACCGTGCTGGGGGTCGCCCGCATCGGGCGTCATGACAACTTCTTCGACCTCGGTGGCCACTCGATCCTTGCCATGCAGGCCACCGTGCGAGCCCGAGCCGTGCTCGATCCGGACATGGCTGTGACGTGGATTTTCGAGGCGCCGACGGTCGCGGCGTTGTCTGCACGGATTGAAGAGTCCCTGCGTGCACGGCTCTTCAGGGAAGCCGAACTGGAGGGGGCTGACATCGACGCACTGCTGGAGCGCGTGGCGGCGATGCCGCAGCAGGAAGTTCGCAGGTTGATGGATGAGATGACTTCAGGAGGAAGGGAATGAGCACCGAGTCGCAGTCCGTGAGGGAGAAGGTCGGAGCGCTCTCGAGCGATCGCGCCAGGCTGCTGAATCTGCTGCTGGACCAGAAGATCAGGCGGGTTCGACCGATCCAGCCCTATCCCCGCACGCCCTCCGGGCCGCACCTCACGGCCCCCCCGTCATGGGCCCAGCAGCGCCTGTGGTTCATCGACCGGCTCGCGGGCGGGCACGGGGGATACGTCATTCCAACGATGTCCGTGAGACTGCGAGGACCGCTCGATCGCACGGCGCTTCGGCGGGCACTCGATGCCATGGTGATGCGTCACGAGGTTCTCCGCACATCGATTGTGAATGGGACTGGCGGTCCGATTCAGGAGATCGCAGCAGAGGGACAGTTGCCCCTTCGTGAGGCGGATCTCACGGGATACACCGCCGAGGAGCGGGAGGCCGAGGTCCGACGCCACCAGCTCGGGGAGACTCAGGGACAGTTCGATATCGGCAAGGGTCCCCTGATTCGCGGGCGGCTGCTGCGTCTTGAGCCGGAAGTGCATGTCCTGCTCATCACAATGCATCACATCATCACTGACGGATGGTCGATCCGCCTCTTCAGTAAGGAGCTGGCTCAGCTCTACGCCGCTTTCTCGCAGGGGAAGGAGAACCCGCTGCCCCCTCTGAAGATTCAGTATGCCGATTACGCGCAATGGCAGAAAGAGTGGTTGCAGGGTGAGGTGCTCGAGAACCAGCTCCGTTACTGGCGTTCCCGCCTCGAAGGCGCCGCTCCGTATCTGGATCTTCCGACGGATCGGCCCCGACCATCCGTTCAGGGTTATCGGGGCGCGAACGTTCAGTTCACACTGGATGCAGAGCTGACTGCGCGGCTGAAAGCCTTCGCCAGGAAGCACGACGTCACGCTGTTCATGACGTTGTATGCAGGGCTTTCGATCCTGCTATCGCGGTTGAGCGGGCAGACGGATGTCATCGTCGGTACGCCCATCGCCAATCGGCAACGGCCCGAGCTCGAGAACCTTCTCGGCCTGTTCGTCAACACGCTGGTCTTGCGCGCTGACGTCCAGGGAGATGCCACGGTGGAGGACCTGCTGAAGCAGGTAAAGGCCACGACCCTCGGCGCTTACAACCATCAGGACGCTCCCCTCGAGAAGGTGATCGAAGCACTGCAGGTGCCTCGAAGTCTGAATCGGGCGCCGCTCTTCCAGGTGATGTTCGTCCTGCATAACGAGCCGCGGACAGAGATGCGCTTGCCGAAGCTCGAAGTGATCCCGGAACAGGAGGTGGATGAATCCTCGATCCTGGATCTGTGGATGTCGCTGGAGGAGCGCGGAGGTGAGCTGGCAGGGACCGTAAACTACTCGGCAGATCTCTTCGAACGCTCGACGATCGAGCGGTGGATGGCGAGCTATCGCATCCTGATGGACGCGCTCGTTCGCGAACCGCAAAGCCGTGTCTGGGAGTTGCCGATCCTCACATCGGCGGAGCGGAAGCGGGTTCTTGAAGATTTCAATGCGACTGCCAGCCGTTTCCCGAGGCTGCAGCTGATAGACGCGCTATTCGAGCAACAGGTCGCGAGGTCTCCGCGTGCTGTAGCCGTTGTCGAAGGCGACACTTCGCTCACTTACGAAGAGCTCAACGCTGCTGCGAACAGACTGGCTCGCTATTTATGCGAGCGAGGCGTCCGGACGGGGAGCTATGTTGCCCTTCACATGTCGCGAAGTCGGTCGCTGCTGGTGGCGCAGATTGCCGTCCTGAAATGCGGGGCGGCGTATGTGCCGATCGATCCGCAGTTGCCGGTCGGGCGACGTGCTTTCCTGATCAGGGATTGCGAAGCGCGGTTCGTCCTGGCCGCGGATCCGCAGCCGGATGACCTTCGGCTCCCCGCGGAGGTGGAGTGGATCGACTGCATGGCAGCGCGCGATGCCATTGCACGACAGGAGGCCAAGAATCTCGAGATTTTCCGGCCGGCGGATTCGCCAGCGTTCGTTCTGTATACCTCGGGGTCAACGGGCAGTCCGAAGGGGGTGATCATTCCCCATCGTGCTATCGACCGGCTCGTGTTCGACAACGGTTACGCACGGTTTGGCGCGTCGGATTGTTTCTCGAACGCCAGCAACCCGGCTTTTGACGCGTCCACCTTCGAGATCTGGGCGCCGTTGCTCACGGGAGCGCGGGTCGTGGTGATCCCTCGGTCGGTCGTGCTCGACGCCGCGCTTTTTGCCGAGGCGTTGGATCGGCATGGTGTCACGGTGCTTTTCCTGACCACGGCGTTGTTCAACCAGCACGCTCTTTCGTCGCCGCAGATTCTCGCTCGCAGGAGGTACGTGCTGTTCGGTGGTGAAGCGGCGGATGTGAATGCTGTACGACGGGTGCTGCGCGAAAGCCCGCCGGAGCATCTGCTCAACATGTACGGACCCACCGAGACGACGACCTTCGCCACCTGCCATGAAGTGAAGTCCGTACCAGACGAAGCGACGAGCATCCCGATCGGCAAACCGATCGCCGAGACCCGGATCCGGATCCTCGACGCCCATGGGCGACCCGTGCCCATCGGTGTGACTGGCGAGATCTTCATCGGGGGCTCGGGTGTCGCCCTGGGCTACTTGAACCGATCGGAGCTTACGACCGAGCGCTTCGTAGGGGACACATTCAGCGACCTCCCGAACGCTGTCATGTATCGAACGGGCGATCTCGCCCGCTGGCGTGAAGATGGAAGCATTGAGTTCCTGGGTCGCCGCGATCATCAGGTGAAGCTCCGTGGCTTCCGCATCGAGCCTGGCGAAATCGAGGCCCGGCTCCTGCAGCACTCACAGGTGAAAGAGGGCGCAGTGATCGTGCGTGAGGATGTGCCGGGCGAGAAGCGCCTCGTCGCGTACTTCACGGCCGCAAGCGACTCGCTGGGCGTCGAAGCGCTCCGGGATTACCTGCAGGCCCAGTTACCCGAATACATGATTCCAGGCGCTTTCGTCAGATTGTCCGCCATGCCCATGACACCGAGCGGCAAGATCGATCGCCGCTCGTTGCCGGCGCCGGAAATGGATTCGTTCGTGACTCGGGCGTACGAGGCGCCCCAGGGCGAGCTCGAAGGGATGCTCGCTGCCGTCTGGCAGGACCTGCTGCGCGTCGAGAAAGTGGGGCGGCAGGACAACTTCTTCGAGCTGGGAGGGCATTCGCTCCTGGTCGTGAAGCTACTCGAGAAGCTGCGCGGGATTGGCTTCACCGCGGAGGTTCGCGATGTGTTCGGGAGCCCCACGCTCGAGGCGTTTGCTCGAACGGTACAGCCGGTAGTCGGGGATACATCCGTAGCGCTGCCGAACCTCATTCCGCCGGGCTGCACGCGTCTGACTCCGGAGATGCTGCCGCTGGTGAAGCTGAGTGCGGAGGATATCGAGCGGATCACACGGGCAGTCCCGGGTGGGGTCACGAACATCGAGGACGTTTATCCATTGACGCCCTTGCAGGAAGGCTTGCTATTCCACCATCTCATGCATCGGGAAGATGGCGATCCGTACCTGCGCCCCAAGCTCTTCTCCTTTGCATCGCGCAAGAGGCTGCAGGAGTTTGTCGATGCTCTCCAGAAGGTCATCGATCGACACGAAGTTCTGAGAACGGCAGTCTTGTGGGAAGGGCTCCCTCGGGTCGTCCAGGTTGTTCAACGAAGCGCTCGCATGTCCGTGGAGCAGATTGCACTCCGCGAGGGGTGCTCGCCCGAGGCAGAACTCGAACATCGCATGACAACGCAGCGACTGGATCTGCGTGTCGCACCTCTCGTGCGGTTGCAGGTTGCGCCCGCGTCTGAAACCGGGGAATGGCTTGCGCTATTGCAGACGCATCACCTCGTCTGTGACAACGCCTCACTCGATATTCTGATCGCTGAGGTGATGGCGTACCTGGAGGGACGTGAGAGCACGCTTCCGAAGCCAGTTCCATTTCGGGTGCACGTGGCTCAGGCGGTCGCCAAGGCCGGCGATGAGGAGCAGTACGAGTCGTTCTTCCGGAACAAGCTCGGTGATCTCACAGAGCCGACGTTGCCTTTCGGGTTGCGTGATATCCATGGCGATGGACGAGGGATCGAGCTTGTCGCTCACCCGCTCGACCGGGATCTGGCACGAAGGGTTCGTCTACAGGCTCGACGGCTCAGGATGAGCGCGGCGACCCTGTTTCACGCCGCATGGGCGCTCGTGGCTTCCCACACGAGCGGTCGTGACGATGTCGTATTCGGCAGTGTGCTACTCGGGCGGCTGCAGAGCACAGCTGGGGGACAACGCATCCTGGGAATGTTCATCAACACGCTGCCGCTCAGAGTGCGGCTGCAGGATCTTACTGCCAGGGGGCTCGTGGAGCAGACACATCGGGAACTGCTTGATCTCATGAATCACGAGCAGGCGTCGCTCTCGCTTGCCCAGAGGTGCAGCGGGGTTGGTGCCTCCACGCCGCTCTTCAATTCCATCGTCAACTACAGGCACGAGATCGCCGGACGCAGTCTCGACTGGTCCGGCGCCCAGGGCGTGAAGATGCTGAAGAGCCAGGGCGGCACCAATTATCCGATCGTGCTTTCTGTGGATGACGACGGGCAGGGATTCGGATTGGAGCTGGAAGCCGATCGCTCGATCGAGCCCCGCCGGGTCATCGGGTACGTGGCGGAAGCACTGACGTCACTCATCTCGGCACTTGAGAAGGAACCGGGCTCACCGGCCCTCACTCTCTCGATCCTGCCGGAAGGGGAGCGAACGAGGATTCTGCAGACATTCAATCGCACGTCCTGGGTGCCCCGGGAGGACCGGTGTATCCCGGAATGGTTCGAGAGCCAGGCGCAGCGAACACCGGATGCTCCTGCAGTGACGTACGAGGGCTGGTCGCTGAGTTATCGGCAACTGAACGAGCGTGCCAACCAGCTCGCGAATTACCTGTTGGAGCAGGGCGTTCGCGCGGATCAGCTCGTGGGCATCTGCGTGGAGCGGGGGCTCGACATGGTGGTTGGCCTCCTTGGGATACTCAAGGCGGGTGGCGCCTACGTGCCCCTGGATCCCGGCTATCCGGCCGAGAGGTTGCAGTACATGCTGAGCGACGCAGCTCCGAAGATGCTGCTCACGCAGGCTTCCCTGCAAGATCGGTTCGCGAATACGAGCTGCTCCCGCATCTGTCTCGATTCAGCCTGGCCGGAGATCGCTCGATACAGCAAGTCGAATCCGGATCCGAAGGCTTCCGGACTGCAGCCCCATCATCTGGCATACGTGATCTACACGTCCGGATCCACGGGGCAGCCCAAAGGTGCGATGGTCGAGCATCGCCAGGTGACGCGCCTCTTTACGACGACGGAAGCCTGGTACCGCTTCGATGAGCGCGACGTCTGGACATTGTTCCATTCGTTCGCGTTCGACTTCTCGGTATGGGAAATCTGGGGCGCGCTCTTCTACGGTGGACGCCTGGTGGTGGTGCCTCACTGCACGTCGCGATCTCCGAAGGAGTTCTATCGGCTTCTCTGCGCGGAGAAGGTCACGGTTCTGAACCAGACGCCCAGCGCTTTCATTCAGCTAATCGATGCGCAGCCTCAGGTCCCGGAGGCGCATCACTCATTGCGGTTGGTGATATTCGGTGGTGAAGCACTCGAACTTCGCACGCTGCGGCCTTGGGTTGCACGCAACGGTGCCACTCAACCTCGTCTGGTCAACATGTATGGCATCACTGAAACGACTGTTCACGTCACTTACAGCCCCCTCACCGCGGACGAGATCGAGGGCGGGCGGGGAAGTCCGATTGGCCAGCCTATACCGGACCTGCAGGTGTATCTGCTGAACCGCAGGCTGCAGCCAGTGCCGGTTGGCGTGGTTGGTGAGTTGTACGTGGGAGGTGCGGGTTTAGCGCGCGGATACCTGAATCGCCCGGAGCTGACCAGTGAGCGCTTCATCCGCAATCCGTTCGGCATGGATGACGAATCACGTCTCTACAAGACGGGCGATCTGGGGCAGTGGAGAAGCGATGGAACGCTCGACTACCTGGGCCGGAACGATCATCAGGTGAAGATTCGCGGTTTCCGCATCGAGCTGGGTGAAATCGAAGCGCAGCTGGTTCGTCATCCGGGAGTCAAGGAAGCAGTCGTTCTGGCCAGGCAGGATCAGCCGGGCGAGAAGCGCCTTGTGGCCTATGTCATCCCGGCGCCCGAGACGCGCGGAGGCATCGATCCAGCAGAGCTACGCCAGCACCTGAAACGCGTTCTTCCGGACCACATGGTGCCCAGCGCGTTCGTGCTGTTGGAAAGTCTGCCGCTGACTGTGAATGGGAAGCTCGATCGGGCTGCGCTTCCCGCACCTCAGATCGACGCGCTTGCGCGCCGGCGATATGAAGCCCCGCAAGGGGAGGTCGAGGAGGCCCTCGCGAGGGTGTGGGAGTCGGTTCTGAAGGTGGAGGGTGTAGGGCGGACGGACAATTTCTTCGAGCTCGGAGGACACTCCCTGAACGCGATCACGCTCATCGATCGCGTCGGCACGCAGTTCGGGTTGCAGCTCTCCATCGGATCGCTGTTTCAGAACCCGACACTCCAGGAATTCGCTGCCATCGTCGATTCGTTGCTCGTCACGCGAGCCGAGCCGGCCGAAGCCAGTCTCATCGAGTCAGAGGAGGGGCTGCTATGACGGCTTCGCAACGACGGGACGGAGACCTCATGGAGCTTCTCGGCAAGGTGCGGCGCAAGGGAGTTCGGCTGTGGCCTGAGAATGGACGCCTGCGCTATCGGGCTCCGAAAGATGCCCTGAGCCCGCAGGAGCTGGAAACCCTGCGACGCGCGAGCCCGGAGATCGTCGCTTTCCTGCAGAAAGCTTCCAGTCCGCAGAGGGTGATGCCTCTGTGCAGCGTTCGCGCGCGCGAGGATCTGGCGCCATTGACGTTCTCTCAGCTGGCGCACTGGAGCGCCTTCCAGCTCGCCGATCGGCCATCCATCCGGCAGATCGCAACCGCGATGCACCTGCGAGGTGGGCTCGATCTCGCGGCGTTGAGGAAGGCCATACATCTCGTCGTTCAGCGTCAGGACGCACTGAGGACGAGGGTCATCGTGCATGACGGAGTGCCGATGCAGGAGATATCGGCCTCATACGTCTGCGAGATCGAATCCGTAGATCTCAGCGCGTTGCCTGAGGAGCAGCGCGATCAGGAAATTCGAAGGCAGATAGACGAGCACATCCTGCGTCCCATAGATGTCTCGCTGGATCCGCTTTTCGGAATTCGCTTGCTGAAGCTCTCGCGTGACGAGCATGTTCTCATCGCTGCAATGGAGCACATGATCTCGGACATGTACTCCATGAGTATCTGGTGGGCGGAGCTGTTCGAGGCCTATCGCCAGGCATGCAGCGGTCGATTGTCCGGGCTTCCTCCGGTGCCCATTCGATATGCCGACTACGCCCAGTGGCAGCAGAGCTCGCATCACACGTGGAGGGAGAAGAACGATGCCTACTGGCGTTATCTCGTGTCCAGCTATGAGCCGCTTGCGTTTCCCACGCGTGCCGAGCTTGGGACCGAAAGAGGATGGGGAGCGGTGCCGCTGCGGATCGAGAAGGACCTGAGGGAGGTTATGCAGCGTTGGTGTCAGCAGAGAGGCACCACGCTACCTCTGGCATGTTTTGCGGCATACGCGGCGGTCACCCTGAGGTGGGGGAGGCAGGCCGAATCGATCATTCGCTATCAGACGGATGGACGAACGAGCCAGGAACTCAAGCGGACGATCGGGTTTTTTGCAGCCCCTGTGTACGTCCGCGTTGGGCTCCGCCCTGACGACACGTTCATCACTTTCCTTGAGCGTGTGATCGAAGACTACTGCACTGCCTGCGAGCACGCTGATTCCTTCTATCTGGCATCGCGCGCCCCACGCCCGGATGTGACGCGAAGCTGTCTGTTCAACTGGATTCCGCAACGGCAGACGCTCGACATTTCCCGCGGGATAAATAACGGGACAGGGCTCTCCGCATCAGCGATACGATTCGAGCATCCCATGCTTCGGACACTTGCCCTGGACATGGAGCCTTCAGTTGTCTTCGTGGATGCGGATGAGGCGATTGTCGCCGACTTGTACTTCCAGCGTCGGAAGATAGCGCCCGAGACGATGGAGCGTTTCGCCAGGGATCTGCTTCTGACGATCGAGACGATGATCCGCGAGCCGCAAAGGGAGATTCAGTCGATCGAGACGGGGCCCTAGCCACGCGGACAGGGTCATGAGCAAGGATGCCACGCTCATTACGGAGCTGAGCGCGACTTCTCACGGTCACAGGCGCTGGCTTGCGCTGCTCGTGCTCTGTTTGAGCGTGCTCATGATCGTCCTCGACTCCACGGTGATGAACGTCGCGCTGCCTTCGATCCAGAGGGATCTGGCCGCCACGGATCGCACTCTCGTCTGGATCGTGAATGCATATCTGCTGACGTTCGGTGGCACGTTGCTTCTGGGAGGGCGGCTCGGCGACGCGTTTGGACGACGCAGGGTATTCACCATCGGTATTGCGGTGTTCACGTGTGCCTCTTTGGCGTGTGCCCTCGCGAGTCAGGCCGGGGTACTCGTGCTCGCGCGGGGGGTGCAAGGGCTGGGCGGCGCTGTTGTCATGGCGGTAGCGCTCTCGTTGATCGCGGCGCTGTTTCCCGAGCCGGGAGAGCGAGCGAGGGCCATGGGAGTTTATGGCTTCGTCTGCGCGGGTGGAGGAAGCGTCGGGGTTTTGCTTGGCGGTGGCGTCACCCATGTTCTGAGCTGGCATTGGGTTTTCCTCATCAACGTGCCAGTGGGCTTTTTGTGCTTCGGGCTGGCCCGATCTCTGCTATCTGACGAGCGGCCGAGTGAGCGTGCACGCCGGATCAACGGGTGGAGCGGTGTTGCTGTGACAATCGCCCTCATGTGCGCGCTGTACGGCGTAGCCAACGGAATCGACGCGGGATGGGCGGCAGGTCATGTGCTCACCTCGCTTGCGGCTGCGATGTGCATGTTCGCTGTGTTCTGGGCAGCAGAGTCTCGGGCGAATCATCCCCTTGTGCCGTTTGCCCTGGTGCGGGAACGGAATCTCGCGGTGTCTGCGGTGGTTCGCATTCTCTGGTCGGCGGCTGCGGCGGCGTGGTCTTTTAGTGGAGCGTTGTATCTGCAGCTCGTGTTGGGCCTCTCTCCATTGAAGACGGGCATCGCCTTCCTTCCAGCGAACCTGCTGATGGGAGCCTTTGCGCTGGGATTGTCTGCGCGCATCGTGATGCGCTTCGGCATCCGTGTTCCGGTGCTGACGGGTCTCATGCTGGTGGCTGCGGGGCTCGGATGGCTTGCGCGGGTGCCTGTCGATGGCGATGTCCTGACTGATGTGCTTCCTGCGATGGCATCGGTGGGCGTGGGCTCGGGCATCGCATCGAACCCTCTTCTGCTGGCGGGCGTTAGCCGGGTTCCCGAGAAGCATCTGGGCGTCGCGTCTGGCCTTCTCAACACCGCGTCGATACTGGGCGGAGCGTTCGGGCTGGCCGTGCTTGCGGGACTCTCGTACACCAGCACCGCGGATCTGCTCGCAGAGGGACGGTCTCACACGGAAGCGCTGGTGGGCGGATATCGCGTCTCGTTCGGGCTTGGCTCGTTCTGCGCGCTGGCGGCCGCGGTGATCGGTGCAGGGTTCCTGAGAACGAGTCACCCGACGGAGGCTGCCCTGGGTACGGAAGTGCCCGGTCGTCCGCAATAGAACGACGAAAAATGCTGGCTTCCGCTTCAGCCCGCGCTGGATGAGCCTTCGTCCTGACCGTCGTGCTCCCATTGGACGTAGAATTGTCATCAACGAGGTCCATTTCGTTGGGTGATGACTTCCACTGATGTTGGCATGGCTGCGGACGCAAGCGCCTTTTTCATCCCCGAAGGAGGCCCTTACGCGCTAACTCACTCGGTAGGCTGTCTGCCCAAGGCGGCGCGGGCGGCGCTGGAGAACGGTTTCCTGAGGCCATGGGTGGAGCAGGGCGCAGACGCCTGGCCCGCATGGTTGAAGCGCATCGACGAGTTTCGCGCTGAGCTGGCGGCGCTGTTCGGGGGATCGTCGGCGGAGTATTGCCCGCAGGTAAATCTGTCCTCCGCGCTGACGAAGGTGATATCCGCTTTGCCGGATCCGGGGAGCCGGTTGCCGATCGAGGGCAGCGCCGAGCCCAACGCGCGGGTGATTCTCCTGACTGAAGACGCGTTTCCGTCCATCGGGTACGTCCTTCAGCAGCAGGTTCGTCGCGGATATGAGGTGCGGTTCATTCCGCGCGAGCGAAGTCCGGCTGCGCTGGAAACATGGTCGCAGGCGCTCAGCCCCGATGTGCGCATTGCGCTTGTGACACACGTGCATTCCAACACGGGAGAGGTGAGCCCCGTTCGGGAGATCGCGCGGCTGTGTGCCGAGCGCGGAATCCTCTGCATCGTAGACGTCGCGCAATCGGCGGGCATCTTCCCGTTCTCATTCCCCGATCTAGGCGCGCCGATCGTCATCGGCAGTTGCGTCAAATGGCTCTGCGGCGGCCCTGGCGCGGGATTCATGTGGGTTCACCCGTCGTTGATCGGGAAGCTCGATCCCACCGACGTCGGCTGGTTCTCCCACGCTCGCCCCTTCGAGATGGACATCCACTCGTTTGAGTACGCACCCGACGCGCGCCGGTTCTGGGGCGGGACGCCCAGCATCGCACCGTACGTTGTCGCGGCCGCGAGCCTCAAGGTGATTCGCGAGATCGGCGTGAACGCAATCTTCGAGCACAATCGACGATTGATGCAGATCTTCCGGGATCACCTGCCGCAGACGTGGCGGCAAAGACTGCCCTCCGGCGAAATGGGCGGCACCCTCTGCATCCCCACCGGCGGCGACTTCGAGCGCATCACACGCTCGCTCACTGCCGCAGGAGTCCGCTTCGACTCCCGCAAAGACGTCGTCCGCCTTTCCTTTCACGTGTGCAATACCCCGGACGACGCGATAGCCATCGCGCGTGCCTCGGCTGGAGACTGACCGATGCGGACAAGCCCGCGCGTTGAGGCGTTCGACCGATGGATCCGGACTTCCTTCGTCGAGATGAATACCGAGCTCGAGAACCTGTACTTCGCGCGGGAAGATCGCTCTGACGTTGCCGACTGCGGAGAGAACATCAAGGCCGCGCTTCGGGACGAAGGCCACACGCACGTCGTAGCGCTGCTTGCCGAAGGCAATACCGGCGATGGCTTTCAAAGCGGCTTCGCCGTGCTCGGCGATGTTGGCATGTACATGGGTGCTCTGCGCCGGCACGAGCTCACCAACCCTGCGCGCGAGGAGCGGTCGCCGTTCGCGGAGGCTTCGTCGCTGGCACTGCACGTGGGAGCTTCGCTCGGCATGGCGCCGCGGTTCGCGACCAGCCATCTCGCCACTCACAATCGTGCGGTGGATGGGCTGCGGAAAAGCTTCACCTCGCTGCCTGACGAGTTCCTGTTCATCGACGAAAACACCCGAGGGATTCTGTCGTATCAAACTGCCGCGGACGCGCTCACACGCATCGTTCATCTCGGCGTATCGAGCCCGGTGGCGGACGTGCTTTTCGCGACGGCGAAGCAGGCTTTGCAGGATGTCGTTCGATTCAATGCGCGGCTTTTCGATCACCTCGATGTCGAGCGGTTCTTCTACTCCGTTCGGCCGTACTACAAACCGTATCGCGTGGGGCGGCAGGAGTATCGAGGGGCGAATGCGGGCGATTTCTCCGGCATCAACGAGATCGATCTGTTGCTGGGGCTGTGTCGGGCGAACGATCCGTACTATGCCCAGCTTCTCGTGGACAAGATGCTGTTCATGTTGCCGGTAGATCAGGCCAGGCTGAGGGACTGCATGACTTACCGCAGCCTGCTCGACGAGTTGCTGGAGCTCAGCGAGCGCCACGCGAAGGCGGAGTGGTTTCAGCAGAATGCGCGGGCGTATCTTGAGCTTTGTGATCTTTTTGGCCAGGCGGCCGCGCAACACCATGATGGGCTCGTCAAGCGGTTCATCGAGGGGCCCGCGGCGTCGCTGAAGGACAGCGCGCTGAAATACGTGACCGCGAGCGGGCCGCCGCTGCCTGTGCTCCTTCGCGCGCTGGAAACACTGCGGGACCTCAGGCTCGCGGCGGACAGGCCGGACCTGAACACGCGTTATCACGACCTTGCGCGGCTGCGGGCTGTTGTAGGCGCGTGAAGAAGCCCTCAATCGCCGGGCGGCTCGGAGGGGGAGGCCCTCAATCGCCGGGCGGCTCGGAGGGGGAGGCCCTCAATCGCCGGGCGGCTCGGAGGGGGAGGCCCTCAATCGCCGGGCGGGCTCGGAAGGGGGAGGCCCGCAATCGCCGGGCGGCTGAGAGCGGCTCGCTCCAGCCCCATCGAGCGACTCCGTGCGCCCTCCGAGGCGCCGAGCCCGCGCGCTCCGAGCCGCCCGGCGATTGAGGGCTTCCTTGCCCCCCGAAACAAACGCCCACGCTCGAGCGTTGCCCCCAGGCCCATCCGATTGTTAGCGTGGCGACCCGCGCCCTCGCGGGGCTAACGGAGCGAAAGCGTGGCCGTACCCTGGCTTCAGATCGTCAATCTCATGCCCTCCATCCTCGACGTTTCGCGGGAGCTGCTGAAGCGTACGCGCAAGCTGCCGGGGCCCGCGCCGGAGGCGGAAGGCAGGATGGAGGAGGACCCGATCGGGACGCTCCACGCCCGCATTCGCAGGCTGGAAGAAAACGAGCGCCGCCAGGCCGAGCTTATTACCACCATGGCGGATCAGCTGGCCAAGCTCACCACCGCGGCTGCGGCGCTTCACAAGACGACGCGCTGGCTGATCGCGGGTCAGGCAATCACCGCCGTGATCGCAATTCTTGCACTCGTAATTGCGGCCCGCTGACGAACCAGGAGCCGCCTTTTCTTTGATGATCCGCCGCGCTGGTGCAGGCACCCGCCGCGCCCGTGACGCGTTCGTATCCGGAAACAGGATGCGACCTGTGCGACGTGATCCTTCGGCTCGAACTCCGTCTTGCGCGGCTCCCCCCAGCGGCGAACTTCGACGTTTGCGCTCTCGTCGCGCCCTTCGGGCACGGATTCATGGAGCAGATTCGGCAAGCCGGCGACCAGCGCATCGAGTGTCTCGCAGTTTGCGAATGCAGCTCGCGGCAAACGAGTTTCGTCTTTGGGAGCCGCCATCCCCCCAAAGCCAGGCAGCGAGCGAGCCGAAGCTCGCGGTGCTTGCGACCGCGAAGCTCGCCCCGGACGGCGTTTCTATTGCGCCGTGGACTCTTCGGCGATTCTTTCTTTCCCGAAGTACCGGATCAGGCCCTGCGCGTAGTCGTCCGCGTCGGAGGTGCTGAACGAGCCGCCCATGGCCTTGTTGGAAATCGCCGGATCCAGAATGATGAGTTTGCGCCCGTTATAACGATTGACTTCGCGGACCACGTCGAAAAGCCGGTCGCCTTCCAAGTCGATCCGCCCGGTCATCCACATGAGCTGCCGGTCGACCTGCTTCGACGTGAGGCGGCTCACCTCGGTGCCACGTTTTCCGACGACGACTTTCTCGCCCGCGCTCAGCGTGCGAGCCACAGCCTGCGGCCGTAGTGGAATCCCCAGCAGGTGAGGTTGCCGGAGGACCAGCACCCGGCCTTCAGTCACAAGCGTTTCGACGCGCGAGTCGTCTTCATGCACCCGCACGGAGAACTTCGTGCCGACCGCACGTGAAGTCACATCACCAGCGATCACTTCCAGCGGTCTGCTGGCGTCGTGCGCAACCGTGAGCATCACCTCGCCACGGTCCAGGAAGATGCGTCGATGATCGGCATTGAACCGCACGCGCACTTTCGAGTTGGTGTTCAGCGTGAGCCGCGAGCCATCGTCCAACAGCACGCTGTTCTGCTCGCCTACGCGCGTGACGTATTCGGCTCCGCCGGCTGGCCAGAGTGTAATGCTTGCGATGATCGAGAGGACCAATGCCGCAGCAACCGCGACAGCGGTTTTCGGCAACCATCCCGCGTCCGAGAATGCGCTAGCCACCGCGCGCAGCCCAAACCAGCCACTGCGAGGTTTCAGCAGATCGGGATCGGCAGCCTTGCCAACGTGGTCCAGCGGTAGTGCGCGCCGCAGGACGTCCATCTGCTTCCATGCGCGCTGCTGCTTCACATAGGCGACTTTGTGCCGGATGCTGCGTGCCATCCAGGCTTCGAGCTCAGCTTCAACCTCGGGCGACCGCCCCCTGTCGAGACGCACCAGCCATTGAGCCGCTTGCGCCTCGACGTCCCAGAAGTCTTCACGATGCATGCCCTCTCTCCCTGGCGAGTCAAAAGTATCGAGCTCGGCTTCTAGTTCTTGTTCTCTCCGGTGCCGACGAGGCGAATCACTTCGGCCCCGCTCCCGTCCGTCTGCGGTGATGGAAATGCACGCACGTTCACGGTGCGTTCCAGCGCTGCAATGAAACTCTCAGGGTCTGTCGCATCGAAACCGCCACCGATCCGGATGTTCTCGATCGAAGGATCCGAGATCACCATCTGGCGACGGTTGTATCTGTTGAATTCGGCTACCACGTTCTTCAGCGTCTCGCGCTCGAACCAGATGCGGCCTTCGGTCCAGAGCAGCTTCCGCTCGACCGTCTCTTCCGCCACTTTCCGCACCTGAACCTTGCGAGCGCTGATCGTCACGGCTTCGCCCGCGGAGAGCGTGGAAGTCGACGCCGGCAGCGCTGCCGCGCGCTCCAACGGTTTCTGCACCTTCGGCGGGTCGATCGCGACACGTCCTTCCTTCACGAGCACTTCGACGTCCGCGCTGCCTGCCGCTCCCGCAGACTCACGTACACGCACGGAAAACTCCGTGCCGACGGCACGAACGATCGTCTTGCCGGCTTCGACGTCGAACGGCCGGTTCGGATCCTTCGCCACCTTGAATAGCGCTTCGCCACGTTCGAGCACAATGTGTCGGCGCTCTGCAGAGAGCTGCACGCGCATCGAGCTGTTCGTGTTCAGGCTCACAACACTTCCGTCGTCCAGCACCACGCGCTCAAGGCTGCCGAGGTCCGTGGAGTATTGCGTCCAACCATTGCGTTCGTATGCCGTCCATGTGACAGCGCCGAACGCGAGCATCGCCACCGCAGCCGCGGCGGCCAGCGGGAGCACCCAGCGGCGTGTTCTGGCGGTTTCGGATGGCGGTTCGCGGTCAGCCGCAGCGTGAGTCCCGAGATCTCCTTCCGCGGACGCATGACTCGCAGGCACATCCAGCGACGCGCCGGTTTCCTGGCTGGCCGGGTACTCCTCGAACGAGATGCGGTCCAGTGGCGCCAGCGGCGAGCGCTCCAGCAAGTCCACATCCACTTCGCCATCGAGGGGTCGTAGCCGACGCATCAACCCGCTCGCGCGAGTCCATGCCGCTTCCAGCCTCACGTATGCGGCACGCGCGCGCGGGTCCGTGGACAGCCACGCGTCAAATTCAGCCTGCTCCTCAGGAGACAGGGTGCCGCCGTCTCGCCTGACGAGCCATGCAGCGGCCTGAGATTCGAGATCAGATGCAGTCGTCATTCGTGAGCCGTACCGAGAGAGAAACCCCGCTGGACTCCATCGCAGGAAGCCGCGGGTAGTCGCGACAAACAGCCGTGCACGCGCTGGGCTCCGCCACTGTGGCTAGCTCTGACGCGTGCGCATGGACGGTTTTCGCTGTCTCTACCATTGAAAGGACGTGCGCCACGGTGGAAACCGTTATGGGTAAATTTCACGGTTTCAGTGCAGCGGGGAACGGCAATTGTGCCCTATCCACCCCACGGCTAGCAGGCTCTTATTTAAGCCGGCCCCCGGACTAACGGAAATCGCCTCGGGATACGTCATCCATCTCTAATAGGCCCCCCTGCATTATGTTCTCGGCACCCTGGGCCATGAACTTGCGGTAGCCGAGCACGGCGTCTCCTTCGGACTGCTCCAGCTGCCTGAGAAGCGGCCTCGTGGAGAGCCACCGCGCCTTTTCGAGCCCCAGGTACACACGGTGGCTGCTCCAGGGATAAGCGGCAGGGTCGGCCGCCAAGCCTGCCTTGAGGGGCGCCAGGTGAAGGTGGCGCACCAGGTCCAGCAGTGCGGTTTGTCCGTCTACCTTGACGCCTCGGCACTTCTGCTCGAAGTGGGAGTCCGTGAGGGACACCTCGCGGTTCAGGCGCTGGGCATGCTCCCGCGCCACACGCTTGGCGAAACGGCTGATGGAGATGTCCGATATCTTCATTGCGAGGCGCGCCTCGGCCTCCAGCCAGCAATAGGCATAGATCGTGACCCGGCAGGCGGGCCCCGCCTGCGCGACCACCTGCGTGAAGTGCTCGCGGTCCTCGTCACTCTGGAATATCGGCTGCCGCCCGGCGCCACGCAGGACTACGTAATAGATCTCGTTCGGCTCGCTCATGCGCGGGAATAACGCCTTCTACCGGGCGCAACTTCCTGACACTGCGCGGGCGGGTTCGTTTATCTCAGCGCCGGGCGCAAAAAGTTTTCGGTTCGGCGTCTTCGATGGAGCGCCGGCCGGGCGACTCCCTCGCGCTACGGGCCGCTATTCGGCCGGGCCACGACTGTCGGTTCCGGCGGCTGGCGTCGCACGGCAATGGTGCGTGGATTGATGAACTCGAACGTGAGCTCGCTCCCCTCGAACATGAGGGACAGCGCTTCGCGCGCGTCTAGATTGCCGTCGACTTCGCGTGTGGTCGCATGCCGGATGGAATCGAAGTCGAATAGCACCTGAAGTCCCGTCTGGCGCACAAACTCTGCGAGCGTCACGGGTGCGCTTCCGGCGGAGATCCTCAGCGCGACCTTCTCCAGCTTGTCCGCGTGCGCGCCTCGGAAGTTTGCAAGCGAGAACAGCAGGGCGGAGGCGCCCATCAGCATGCCTCGTCTTGTGGCCTTCAGTTTGCAGGAAGGCATTCGTCAGTCCGATCCCTGTGAGCCGACATTGGCATGAGTGCCCGCTTTCTCGATTCCCTGTCTATTCGAACAGACGGCTGCTGCGGGCTATTCCGTTAGATTTCGACCGATCGGGCGCGGCCGTCCGGAACCACGCTGCCGCAGTTAGCAGCAGTCATAGCAGAAGCGGCAACGGAGCCTGCCGCGAGGCATCCGATCGTTTCGTTGCGAAGCCAATATTCATGGTCTGACACCTTCGCGACTACTTGGTGCTCCTATATGACAACGCGCTCCGGGTTGCAGTTTTTGAGTCACTTACGTGTGGCGTGACGCACGCATGCACGTACGGGCCGCATGCGACGGGATTCGAGGTTGACCTCCTCGCCGCTTCCACCGAACGTCGCCGTGCTCGGAGCGGACAAGGATTGTCATGAAGGGCAAGGGAATCGAGTCGTCGTTCTATCCGCGCGCACGCAGCTCAATGCTCCGCGGCGTCCCGGTGATAACGCGGCTCACGAGGACGATGGGGTTCGTCGAGCAGGCGCACTCGCCTGGCGTGCCAGAACTGAACGGCACCTCCGGCGACGGCGATCCGGAACTTCCGGACACCGAGTCGCCTCCTCATTGAACCCCTCGCCCTCGATGCCCCTTCGAGCGCCACATCCCGTGAAGCCCGCCCAATAAGCCAAAACTCCAAGCTCTGTCACAAATGCTTCGTCGAGTCGCTCGTCCCTCGGGCTTCAGGGGCGCGGCGGGCTTGAGGCATCGGCCGGGCGGGGTTTCTTCGTCCGCGCCCGCCGTCGGTCCCCGCGCGCGGCGGGCGCGCTTTGTCACCGGCTTGATTGCCATGGACGACTGCAACACCTTGTTGTCGCCCGAAGTTGTTTGATCTTCGAATCAAAAAGAAGGCACCCGGATCGATCCGCCGGCGTCGCGAGGCGCGCGCAGGTGGCGTCGTCCGACGACAGACGCGGATGCATATGTCCAACGTCGTGCCGCGAGTTCGGCCCTGGCGGCACACAGGTTAAGTGCGCGCACTCCTAACGACTGCACCCCCTCCCTTGATTTCGCGCGCGACGGACTTCAGCGTTTCGCGCACACCGAAAGGTGGAACTCTCGACCCGTATGAAGACAAGGAGTGCTCGAATGACGAACGTCCAATGGAAGGACTCGGTGCAACGAGTGCACCGATTCACCCCACTTGAGACGGAGGCGGGGCCGCCCCGCGTCGCTTGGAGCACCCACCCAGGTTGCCCACGCGGCGCGCCGGGCTGAAGCCTCCGATGGTCCCGCCGTCTTTCCGGAAGAAGCGGCGGATTCATGGAACCGATCATCAACGCTGAAGCAAGGAGACTGCCGTGAACAAGCTCAATGAAACGAAGACCGACAACAGCCAGACGAAGCCCGTCGCCCCCATCGCGCTGTTCGATTGTGGGAAGGCGAGCGAAGTGACGAAGGGCGTGCCGTTCGTCATTTTCTATGAGGCTGCATCCCCGCCGTTTGATCGCGCGCTCGTGTGGTAAATCCGCGGGGACGATTGTCCCCTCGGTAGCTGCATCTCCAAGTAGAACAATCCATCGATGCCGCAGTACGCGTTGTCACGCCACGTGTTCGTCTGCCTGCAAGGCGAGCACGTGGTGTTTCTGGATGTGCGCAAGGATCGCTACTTTGCGCTGGAGGCCGCGCGCACGGCGGGGCTTGGAGAGTGGGTGGACGGTTGGCCTGTCGCTACTCCTGTCGCGAGCGGGATGGCGCTGCGGGTCGGAGAGATTCCGGTTCGTCACGAATCGACAGGCGTCGATCGAGAAGCTGTGGCGGCAGTGTTGTCGCTGCTGACAGAGAAGGGGATTCTCACTACGCACAGCGAGGGAAAGGCCGCGTCACCTGAACCGAGCGAGCCGCTGCGCGGCGAGATTTTTGTCGAATCATTCGACGAGCAGCCGCGAGTGCGCGTCGGGCGATTCATCAGCTTCGTCGCTGCGGCTTTGCGTGCAAGGCTGCTTCTGAAGCACCGGACATTCGAAAGTGTGATCGCACGAGTCAGACGCCGGGTCATAAATCACGCGTCGCACGACCCGTCCGCAGAACACTCCGTGCAGGAGCTCGTTGCGACCTTTGCATTTCTCCGGCCGTACTTCTTCACGGCAAAGGACGCATGCCTCTTCGACGCTCTCGCGCTAAGCGAGTACCTCGCGACGTATCGCGTTTATCCGCGGTGGGTATTCGGAGTTCAGGCGAGGCCCTTCGCCGCACACTGCTGGCTGCAGCTGAACGGGATCGTATTGAACGACACGGTCGACCACGTTAGACGCTACACCCCTATCATGAGTGTCTGATCGGCCGCACCGTGTATCGCTTCTTCGTGCTCTGGTGGGACACGCGCAACCCCACCGCCGCCTCTGCGGCGAAGGTGATCAGCGATCGACTGCGAACCTCCTCGTCGGAGTGGGAGAAGGTCGTCGCCGAAGAGGGCTTCGAAGTCCTTCATCAGGGTGCTGGCGGAACGCACGCGACTTCGCGAGACAGGGTGACTTCCTGTGAAACGCGTGTGATGGCTGGCGGCGCCGGCGTGTTGTTCGGGCGGGCCTTCGCGCTCGGGCAAGAGCTCGATCCGCATCCCTACTGCGAGCCGCTGTCCGACGCCGAAAGCAACAGGATCTGCTCTTCGGGCGGGACGTATCTCATCGAGCACTTCTGGGGGCGGTATGTCGCAGTCTTTCGCGACCTCGCCCGGCAAAGGGTGTCGATTCTGCGAGATCCGACGGGAGGCCTGCCGTGCTTTCTCGCGGAACATGAAGGTGTGCACCTCGCGTTCTCCGATATCGAGAGCTGTCTTTCGCTTGGGCTTATGCGGTTCTCGATCAACTGGCACTACGTCGCCTCGTTTGTCCCGTACTCCGCGTTGCAGATTGCCGAGACGGGCCTGAACGAAGTCACGGAGGTTCAACCGGGCGAGCGTGTTTCCTTCAGCGCGGAAAGTCGTGAAAGTGAGCTTCTGTGGAAGCCCTCCGAGATTGCGAGCACTCGGCGCATCGAAGAGCCCGTCGTAGCAGTTGCCGCGCTCCGCGAGATGGTCAGGCAATGCGTGGGCGCATGGGCATCCCTGCATCGCTCGATCGTCCACAACCTTTCGGGTGGGCTCGACTCGTCCATCGTTCTCAGTTGCCTGAAGTCCGCTCCCGGTCTTCCACGAACCACCTGCCTGCACTACTACGCTCCGGCAAGCGATGAAGATGAGCGCGAGTACGCGCGACTGGTTGCCAGGCACATGGATGCAGAGCTGGTCGAATGTGCTCTCGATCCCAAGGCGGCTCGTCTGGAGCGGATGCTGTCCATCCGTCCGTCGCCCCGACCGTGGTTCTACACGTACGACCTGATTCACAGCCCGATCGAAGCTCGCGTCATGAACGAGTGCGGAGCCACCGGTCTCTTCTCCGGCGCGGGAGGCGACGGGCTCTTCATTCAGGCGAGGGCTGAGCTCGCCGTAGCCGACTATCTGCGACACCACGGATTCCGACCCGGCGTGTTCCGCGTTGCCCTCGATGCCGCGCGCATCAATCGGGCGTCCGTCTGGCCCACTTTAAAGCTGGGAATTCTCCGGCACCTCAGGCGCCCGGCGACCGCCAGCACGTTCGCGCATTTTGGTGAGGCGCGTTCGCTGATCCCGCCGGATGTGTATGAGCGAGCGCGGAACGACGACGGCCTGTTTCATCCATGGATCCGGGCGGCCGAGCACGGCATCGCGCCGGGTTTGCTCTGGCAGATCCTCTGCATGTCCGTGCCTTCGTCCTTCTATGAGTCCTTCGGTGGCGCGACGGAAATTGAGCGCACGCCGGTCCTCGTCTCGCAGCCCGTCATGGAGTTGTGCCTCAGAATTCCGAGTTACATCTGGATTTCGGGCGGTCGCGACCGGGCGATTGCACGGCGTGCGTTCTCGGACGCACTACCGAGCGTCGTTGTGCGACGGACGCAGAAAGGGCTGATCGATCGCTACAACCGCCAGATGCTCGATGAGAATGCCGCGTTCGTTCGGGAGATGCTGCTGGATGGGATGCTGGTGAAGGCCGGGCTGCTCGACCGCGCGCGGCTTGAGGCCTACATCAGGGCGGATGCTTCCGCGCCCGGGTTCGAGTACAACGAGGTCGTGAGGCAGCACCTTTGCACGGAGGTCTGGCTGCGGCGCTGGTCCGCGCTCACCACTTCTTCCGCACGTTGAGACTGATGAGGCGGCCGAGAAGGTCGCCGTTCTCCTGATCGTAGCCGACCCCGGCCGGATTGTTCACGAACGGCGGACGCTCATCGAAGGCGTTCTCGATTCCAAGCGACACACGCATGTCGCTGAATGGACCCAAAGCCTCCTTGCCGAACTGATACGACGTCAGAAGATCAACTGTAGTCCACGAAGTGACGTGTCTGCGCGGGTCGCTAGAGGTGTCCAGATAGCTGTTCAGATAGTTCACGAAGCCCGCTATGTCGAACGAGCCCCGTTCCCAACGGGCCGTGCTTCGCAGACGAAGGTTGATCGGTTTTCCGGGCGTGCTTACGTTATCGACCAGCGGCTGCCACGCGGCTTTCGCTTCCGAAAACTCGAAGATGTACGTTCCGTTGAGCGCGAGGGAGAGGCGGCCGAGATCGGTTTCCCGCTCGTACTTCGCCAGGAGGTCCAATCCCCTGGTTTGGGTGATCGCGTCGTTTCGCGTGCGCAGGTCGACGATGGCTTCGACTGGAAGGCCAAGGCACGGGAGCGGTTGAGCAGCCTGCGGCGCCCGTGAACACACCTCGGCGCGGTATGCATCCGAAGGGTTCCACTGAACGAGCGGCGCGAGCTCCGGTTTCGCGAGGATGTCCATGGAAATCGTCGGCCGGTTGAGCCGGCCGCGGAACCGGATATCGAAGTAGGTCATGGCGAGCGCGGTGCCCGGTACGCTCCTCGGCGCGAGCTCGAAGCCCGTCGTCCAGCTGTGCGCGCGCTCTTCCTTGAGATCGCTGTTCTTGCCGACCCAGGCCAGCGTCATCGTGGGAGCGCGGGTTTCCGGGTGAGCCAGCGGCACGTAGACGTACGCGTTGGTCGCTTCGCTCAGGTCCGCAAGGCCGGGCGGTCGGAACGATTCTGAATAAGTGCCGCGCAATGTGAGCGCAGGTAGCGGTTTCCAGGCGAGGCCGAAGCGGCTGGTCGCGACATCGCCGAAATCGCTGAAGTCCTCGTACCTTTCCGCCAGTGACACCTCGAGGCTGCGCAGGCCGCGGAACCCGTTCTGCTCACCGACGAGCGGAATGGTCAGCTCCGCAAACGCCGAGCGGACAGTTCGGTCCAGGCGTTCCTCGAGGAGCTCGGGCCGGCTCTGTATCGCCCCGGTTCTTTGCGTGAGGTTCTGCTCGCGCTGCTCCGCACCGACCGACAACGTGACTTCGTTTCCCTTCCAGTGTGTGATGGCACCGGTGGCCATCACGCCCACGGTCGTGACGGACGACCGCGCGTCGAACGTAGATTCGGCCCTCAGCGAGGCGATTGTGGCGGGGTTGTTCGGTCCCCCGAAGAGGTTCAGAGAGGTTTGCGGATCGGGATCCCGGAGTGCGATGTCGAGGGCATGCAGATCGATCGTGTTCTTCACTCGAAGTTCGAGATCTTCGGACGCGTGGCTCAGAGTCGTGCGGATGTTCCACGTGCCTTCGGGGTGCCAGTCGAGCACTGTCGCGTAGTCCTGCGTTGTGACCTCGACCTCCGTCTCCAGCAGCCCGATCTCCTCCATGAAACTGTAGGCCACCGAAACCGGAGCAGACGTTCCGGTCGGATTGAGACGGAACGGATTCGACTCCGGCACCTGAATCGTCACGCTCTGGCCGCTGCCGTGCCGGCGCATGTCACGCTGTCCGAAAAGGGCGTCTCCGAAAAGTGTGAAGTGATCGCCTAATTTCACTTGTCCGGTGCCGAACGCAGTCCAGCGTTGCTGCGAGGGAAGGACGTCCACGCCTTCCCACCGATCCTGAAGATTCTGTGTTCCCGGTACGAGATCGCTCACCATCGGCGGGCGCCCATCGGGGAGCTCGGGAATTGCCCATGTGGACTGGCCGATGACGATGGTTCCGGGCTTCGACTGAGGCACATCGAAGTTCGTGCCGCCCCAGCGCGAGAGATCGCTCGTTGCCTGCGAGCGGCTGGAGGCAGGCAGGTTGTCGCGCGAGTGGAAGTCGAAGGTGAGGATTCCGCGGGCGGTGTCAGTCTGCCCACCGAAGATCTGCGAGACATAGTTTTCGCTGACGTGTCCCTTCGTCGCACCGCTGAAATAGCCTTCCGTTTGCGCGCCGTCGAAGGTGTCCCGCATCACTATGTTCACGACGCCGCCGACGGCATCGGAGCCGTAATAGGTCGAGGAGTTATCCGGCAGCAGGTCCAGTCGCTCGACTGCCGCGAGTGGCAGGTTCGAGACGTCGACAAATAGCCCCTCGCTTCCTCCGCCGGCAAGACGCCTTCCGTTCATGAGAACCAGCGTCGCGCTGGCCCCGAGCCCGCGCAGGTTGATGCCGGAGCCACGGGCAGAATTGGTTTGCGCTTCGAAGTCGGTCTGCGTGTCCTCCGTCGGGCCGCCGCCGAAGATCTGCGGCAACGTGCGGATCACACTCGGTAGCGTAACGAACCCTGCAGCTTCAATGTCGGGACGTGCAAGCGACAGATAAGGGGATCCGGTTGCGGGCAGCGAGGTGCTCGCGGCATCCGCGCGGATGGTCACCTGCTCCTGGATTGTCGCGTCCGGCATTCGCCGGTCCCGCGCTCTTTGATCCGAGCGGATGGTCCTGATGTCCTGCGAACCTTCCGCGTTCTTCGCTCTACGCGAGGACCGCTTGATCGTCACCGTCCTTTTTTCCAGCAGCTCGAACGCGATGTCCGTGCCCTTCACCATCAGCTTCAGTGCGTCCAGGGGCTTGTAGCTGCCGCGCACGGCGTGCGTCGTCACGCCGCTCACGGAGTCGTAGTCGAACACCATCTGGAGCTCGGACTGCTTGCTGAACTCGGTGAGTTGCGTCTGGGCGGGGCCTTCGGGGATTTCGAACTGCAGCGGCTCGCCGGGGTCCGGCGTTGCGGCTGCTGCGGGGGCAATGCACGTGGCGCAGGCGGCTAGTGCCGCCAGCGAGGCCCGGAACGTGCGCCATCCTTGATGTCGCGCTTTCATTCATCCTGATCCATGTTACTCAGACGAGCATTCCTGCTCCGGCCCATTCCTTGTAGTCCCTTTGCCCCCTGACCCTCGCGCCGCGAAACTCTCACGGCACGCCGCTGACGAGCCGGATGACATCCGGTCCGAACGGCTGTTCTTCGACGCGCGACTTGATGCCGAACGACCGGTCGAGCACTTTCGCGAAACCCTCCGCATCGTTCGCCATGAACGTGCCTCCCACGCGCAGGCTAGCAATATCCGGGTCCGTCACCTCGAACTGGCGCAGATTGTAGCGATTGATCTCCTTCACGACGTCGCTCAATTTCTCGCCTTGAAACACGAGCCGCCCCTCGGTCCAGGCCAGCCTGCTCGTTATGTCCGCGAGCGGATGATTTGTTGCAGTGACGCGTCCGTTTCGCACCGTTGCGACGGTGCCTGCCGGGTACGTTTGCCGCGACGGCGGGTTTATTGCGACGCGTCCCTCGGAGACGACAACGTCCACCCGGTTGTCGCTGTTTTCATCGCGCAGGCGCACAGAGAAGGCGGTGCCGACTGCGCGCACCGTCGTGTCGCCCACCACTACGTCGAACGGCCGTTCCGTGTTCTTCGCGACCTGGAACAGCGCCTCACCGCGTAAAACTTCCACGCGGCGAACGGATGACGTGTAACGCACGCGAACTTCACTGTCCGTGTTGATCGCGACGCTGCTTCCGTCTCTCAACGACACGCGGTGGAACTCGCCAACCTTCGTGCTGTACACCTCGCCAGAGCTGCGCTCCAGAACGTACAGCCCACCTGCGCCGGCAAGCACTGCGACCGCGGCAACCGATGCTGCCAGCCGGGAAGAGACAAAGCGCCTGAACCGCGAGGTGCTCTCGACATTCATAGCAGCGGGTTGCTCCCCGCGCGCAATGTCTGCCGTGTTTCCGCGATACCTTTGCACGGCGGCCCACGCACGATCCGACGCAGCGGGTTTTGCCGTGGAGGCAACTACACGCAGTGTTCTCCCGTGCGGTGTTGCGTGTGCTTGCGCAGGTGCGTGATCCGCATGCGAAGGAACCGTACGTGCAGCGGTCTGCACCCTGCTGGCTGCCGGGAGATCGTCCATCTCATCCTCGTCGGATTCGACGGCATCGAGTCGCGTGGGATCGAACAGATCCGGATCCACCACGCCAGGCATAGCGAGCTTCTTCAGCTGATCCGCCCGTCTCCAGGCGACCGAGAGCCGCAGGAAGGCTGCGCGATGACGTGGATTGGCAGCGAGCCACGCATCCAGCTTGGCCCATTCCTCAGGCGTGCCGCGCAGGTCGATGCGTGCGACCCATTCCGCAGCCTGCTGCTCTATCTCGCCCGCTCGTCCTTCTCCGCCAGTCCCACCCTCACCAGTCCCACCGTACTGATTATCCGGCGTTCTTTTCATGTAGCTTCATGCGGCGCCGAAGCCTCGCGAACATTCCGTTGTCCTCCCGTGCGGTCTTCGGCGATTCGAACAGGACCTGTGCGCAACGCCGTGCCGCCTTCGTCAGATGTTGTTCTACGGTGTTCTCCGAGATCTGCAGCTTCTCCGCAATCTCCTTTTGACTGAATCCATAAACCTTGCGCAGCGTGAACACCTGGCGACAACGCGCGGGAAGCTGCTCCACGGCGCTGGCCAACAGCGAGAGCTCCTGATGAGCGTTCACGATTTCTTCGATCTGCGCGCCTTCGTCGAGCACCTCGAGAGTCTCCATGTCTGCGACCAGATCGATCGGAACGATCTGACGATGACGCAACCAGTCGAGCGCGACGTTGCGAGCCACTGTGAGACAGAAGGCGCGCATCGAACGCACTTGTGCTTGCGCTGTGCTTCCTGCAACAAGCAGTCGAGCGTAGGTTTCCTGCAGCAGTTCTTCTACGTCACTGCTGTTACGCGAGTAACGATAGAGACACGCGCGCAGGACGCTTTCGAATTCCAGAGCGTGGAGGAGAAATCGATCCTCAATCTTTGCCACGCGAGACCCCGTTCTTCTTGACCCGTTCCTCCCCTCCTTGTCACTCGCCGCGGCGGATTTGTTTTCTTGCCGCTGACGACGCCGTCCGCTGGTGCGAGAGGCATCTTACTCGCGAATTCAGGTAACGGAAATGCCGTTTGCGACCGTCTTTCAGAGCAGGGGATGGAGTTTCCCCGCTCGCGTTCCTGCGCGTCAGATTTTGAGGTAGCCACGGTCGGCATTTCTTGTCAGGGTCGAGAAGGTGTATGACTGTGGTGAGCGCCCGCCGCAGGCCTTGGCCTGTGGCGGGCGTTTTCACGGTTATGTCGGGTAACTGAACCCCGCGATTCGACAAGATCCCCTTCAGTCCCCCTTTTGACGTGGATCGACTCCTCCTTCGATGCGGTGGGGTTTGCCCGCCATGCGCGCTCGCGTCCTCCCGGGAAGCGCGCGTCCTCCCTGGAAAAACGTGAACTCCACCCCAGATCGCGAGGTCTCGAGCCAGACGTTGGATTTTCGGGGCGGCATGAAGCTTGCTCCGCTCAAGGCAGAGAGGACTCCAAATCATGCTGAAGCACTTTTGCGTTGCCGTGACCGGCGCCGCCTTCCTGGGGCTGGCCGGCTGTCAGACCGTACAGACAACCCAGCCAGGGGCGGTGGGCGTGGAGCGCAAGCAGCGGATGCTCGTATCCGAGGAGCAGATCGAGCAGGGGGCAGCGGAGGCCTACAGCCAGGAGAAACAGAAGGCGCAGGCTGAAGGGAAGCTCAACTCGAACAGCGCGCTCACGTCGCGCGTACGGAACGTCTCCCAGCGGCTCATCCCACATACGGCAACGTTTCGGCCGGACGCTCCCAACTGGAAATGGGAAGTGAACACGCTCACCACGAAGGAGCTGAACGCGTACTGCATGCCCGGCGGCAAGATCATGGTGTACACCGGGCTCATGGAGCAGTTGGACCTGACGGATGCCGAGCTCTCTGCTGTCATCGGCCATGAGATGGCGCACGCTCTGCGTGAGCACAGCCGCGAACGTATCTCGCGTGCCTATGCGCAGCAGCTGGCGCTCGCCGGTGTGGCGGTCGTCACGGGCGCAACCCAGGGCACGCTGGACCTTGCGAACATGGTTGCGTCCGTCACTTTCCAGCTACCGCACAGTCGGGAGCAGGAGGCGGAAGCAGACGTCATCGGACTGGAGCTGATGGCGCGGGCTGGCTACGACCCGAACGCGGCCGTGAATGTGTGGAAAAAAATGATGTCGGCGGAGAAGGGCGGCACGCCGGAATTTCTCAGCACGCACCCGTCGCCGACGTCGCGCATCAACGAGCTCCAGGCGCTTGTTCCGAAGGTGATGCCACTGTACGAGCAGGCGAAGAAGCCGTAGAGCTGTGCATCCAGAGTCTGGCTGCGGGCGTAACGCATTCGTTGCGGCACCTTGCTTGCTATCTCTTACGCGCTCGCTGGTCCTGCGGACCGCGAAGACGCTGTAAGTGCGCTATCCCCGTCGGGCCTCCAGAAGAAGCTGGCTCGACGGTGGGAACCGCGCAGACCAGCAGGGCGTTTCGGCGATTCGGCTATTTCTGGGCAGCCCGGCAGCCCGCTGATGCACGCGCATGACCTGCGCGCGCTGCTCGCGCCCCCTGACGCGATAGCTGCCCAGAAATAACCCAATCGCCGAATTCCTCAGCTGCCGAAAATCCCCGAGGTCCCCAGCCGAATCGCTGAGGGCCCCCGGCGCAGCGCGCTTTGTCCGGCGGCGTCAGCGGACCGCAGTTGTCCGCCAATGCTGCAAATTCCACAGTAATCAGACCTTTGGCGTGCCCGCCCGGCGGTGGATGCGGGATAATCATCCCGTGAGCACTACCAAAGAGATGGTCCCGGCAACGGGCCCCGCCGGCGCGCCGGGCGGAAGGCGGGGCCTTCCACGAGTCGTCATCGTTGGCTGCGGGTTCGGAGGCCTGTTCTGCGCGAGAGCCCTGCGCCGCGCGCCCATCGAGCTGACCGTCGTCGATCGCAACAATTACCACCTGTTCCAGCCGTTGCTCTACCAGGTTGCCAGCGCTGCGCTGGCGCCTGCGGACATCGCCCAGCCCATTCGCATGATCCTGCGCGGGCAGAAGAACGCACTGGTCATGCTTGGCGAAGTGGAGCGGGTGGACGTCCAGGGCCAGCGCATCTTCGTGAACGGCGAGGCCGTTCCCTACGACTACCTCGTGCTGGCGCCCGGAGCCGTGGACAACTACTTCGGACACACGGAGTGGGCGAAGTACGCGCCCGGCATGAAGGAAGTCGAGGACGCCACGCTCATCCGCTCCCGCCTGCTGATGTCCTTCGAGAAGGCGGAGCTGGAGGATGACCCAGCCGAACGCGACGCCCACCTCTGCTTCGTGATCGTGGGTGGCGGGCCGACAGGCGTCGAGCTGGCGGGGGCGATCAAGGAGCTGGCCGTGGACGTGATCCCGCGGGACTTCCGCGTGGACACCACGCGAGCCCGGGTCATCCTCATCGAAGCCGGCCCGCGGCTGCTCGCCGCAATGGGCGAGGACTCATCCGAACGAGCGCTCCGGCAGCTCAAGGGCCTGGGTGTGGAAGTGTGGCTCGGCAAGCGGGTCACGGACATCTTCGACGGCGGAGTGGTCGTGGACGGGCAGACGCTCCGCAGTCACAACGTCATCTGGGCGGCCGGCGTGCGCCCGGGCCCGCTGGTCGGGACACTGGGCGCGGAGATCGGCCCCGGCGGACGCGTGAAGGTGCAGCCGGATTGCTCGATCCCCGGCCACCCGAACGTCTTCGTGATCGGCGATGCGGCGTATCTCGAAGATCCGAAGACCGGCAAGCCCGTGCCCGGCGTGTCGCAGGGCGCGCTGCAGATGGGCAAGTACGTCGCGGCGATCATCCGCGAGGAAGTGGCGCGCGGCACGAGCCCTACGCGCGCCCGAGGGTTCCACTACAAGGACTTCGGCTCCATGGCCACGGTTGGAAAGTCGCGGGCGGTCGTGGAAATCGGGCCGTTCCGGTTCGGCGGCATCCTTGCGTGGTTCGCCTGGCTTGCGCTGCACATCACCGTGCTCATCGGTTTCCGGAACCGCATTTCCGTGCTGGTTTCGTGGATCTACGCGTACGTGTTCTTCCGGAGGGGATCGAGGCTCATCACGCGATCTTTCGACAAGGCGGGACAGCCCGTGCCGGCGCCGTTGAATTCGCCTTCGACGAGCCCAAAGCAGTAGCTTCATGGTCGAACGCGCGCGCGCCTCGCAGATCCCGCCGGGGCGTTTTTCCAGACGAGTTGATGGTGCTGCCGGCGTCGCCGGAGCGGCTGCTGGTGGCGCCGCCGGCGCGGCAGCCGCTGCCGGCATTCCGCCGGGGAATTTCAGCCTCCGCAGCTTCTTCGAAGTCTTCAAGTACAGCCGGAGCGCGCTGGAGCTCGTCTGGAGCACGAATCGCGGGCTCACGATTGCTATTGCCCTGCTCACGGTGGTCGCGGGCGCGTTGCCCGCCGCGGTTGCGTATGTCGGTGCGCTGATCGTCGACGCGGTGGTCGCGGCCATGCGGGCCGGCGGCGGGAGCGCGACTCAGGTCGTGGAGCTCGTCGCGCTTGAGGGCGTGCTCATCGCTGTGATCGCGGCGGCTCAGCGCGGCCTGTCGCTTTGCCAGTGGCTGTTGCGCGCGCAACTCGGGCAGCGCGTGAACGTGATGATCCTGGAGAAGGCGCTCACGCTTGAGCTGCGTCACTTCGAGGATTCGGAGTTCTACGACAAGCTGACGCGCGCGCGCCGCGAAGCTTCCAGCCGACCATTGAGCCTCGTGATGCGCACGTTCGGGCTCGTGCAGAACGGCATCTCGCTGGTGAGCTTCGGTACGCTACTCGTGCAGTTCTCGCCGTGGGCGGTGGCCATCCTGCTGCTCGCGGGCGTTCCGGCCTTCATCGCGGAAGCGAAGTTCTCGGGCGACGCCTTCAGCCTTTTCCGCTGGCGCTCGCCGGATACGCGCATGCAGATGTATCTCGAAACCGTGCTGGCGCGGGACGAGCATGCGAAGGAAGTGAAGCTCTACCGGCTCGGGGAACGCTTCCTCGATCGCTACCGGAGCATCTTCCGGAAGCTGTACTCCGCGGATCGTCAGCTCGCGATCCGTCGAGATATATGGGGCTTCGGGCTCGGGCTGATAGCGACGGTTGCGCTCTATGGCGCGTATGCATGGATCGCGGTCAGCACGGTTCACGGGTTGATCACGCTCGGGCAGATGACGATGTACGTCATGCTCTTCCGGCAGGGGCAATCCGCTGTCACGGCGAGCCTCAGTGCCGTCGGCGGGATGTACGAGGACAACCTGTATCTCTCGACGTTGTACGAGTACCTCGACACGGAGGTGGCGCCGTCGGCGGGCACGTTGAAACGTGGGCCGCATCCGGAGGATGGCGTGCGTTTCGAGAACGTGGGGTTCACGTATCCCGGTTCGAGCGAGCCTGCGCTGGAGGGTGTGACGCTGCATCTCAAGCCGGGGTCCAGCCTTGCGCTCGTCGGTGAGAACGGGTCAGGCAAGACCACGCTCATCAAGCTGCTCACGCGGCTTTATCAGCCGACCACCGGTCGCATCCTTCTCGACGGGCTGGATCTTGCGGAGTGGGATGAAGATGCCCTGCGCGAGCGCATCGGCGTCATCTTCCAGGATTTCATGCGGTACCAGATGCTGGTGGGCGAGAACGTCGGCGCGGGCGACGAGACGCACTTCGAGAACGAGGAGCGTTGGCGCGAAGCCGCGGTGAAGGGGCAGGCGAGCGACTTCATCGAAGCGTTGCCTCAGAAGTATCAGACGCAGCTCGGCAAGTGGTTCAAGGACGGTCGCGAGCTTTCGGGCGGGCAGTGGCAGAAGATCGCGCTCTCACGCGCGTTCATGCGCACTCGGGCGGATATTCTGGTGCTGGACGAGCCCACCGCCGCGATGGACGCGCAGGCCGAGGCGGATGTGTTCGAGCGCTTCCGGCAGCTCGCTCGTGAACGGATCACGATTCTGATCTCGCACAGGTTTTCTACCGTACGCATGGCGGATCAGATTGCCGTGCTCGACCGCGGGCGAATCATCGAGCACGGCAGCCATGACGAGCTGATGCAGCTCAACGGGCGTTACGCGCACCTCTTCACGCTCCAGGCGCGCGGGTATCGCTAATAGGCTCGTGCCGCAGACGTCGGGGTGAGCCGGCTGTCAGTCAGGTGCTATGGGTCGGCCGCGGGATGCCGTCAGGTGCCATTGGCCGTGGGCTGCCGTGACTTCGTCAGGTGCCGCTCGCCGTGGGGCTGCCGCTCAGGTGCCGTTCGGCCTGGCGAGCAACAGTGCGGCGGGGAAATCCGAAAAGATCTCGGCCGCGCGCAGATAGCGAATCTCGCTTTCCGGAGGACCGGACTCGGGGCTCAGCTCTTTGCGGGTCATTGCGTCCTTGAAGCGGGGCGCGTGGATCTTCTTCGGCACCTCGATGCGCGTGTCTCCCCAGGCTTCGGGGCCGAGCGGCAGAAGGTCGCGCTCGCCGATCAGCCGCATGGCGAGACGTGGAACTGCGACAATGATGGCTTCGTCCCCGAGCTTCCGCGCGAAGGCGAGCACGTGCGTTGCGTATTCGCCCGTCACGCGCAGGGGGATGTAAGAGCCTTCGCGGAACAGCGCTTCATGCGCAGCCCGAAGTTGTAGCGTGGCGTGAATTACGTGCAGCTTGGCGCGGCCGTCATGGAGATGCTCCAGCGCGCCTCGAAGTTGGTCCACAAGCGTCTCGTCGTTCCACTGCTTCACTTCCTGTAGCAGCCGCTTGCGAAGCTCGTAGTCGATGGGTCGCCGGTTGTCCGGATCGACGAGCGACCAGTCCCAAAGCTCGTTGCCCTGGTAGATGTCCGGCACGCCGGGCGCGGTGAGCTTGCATAGCGTCTGCGCAAGGCTGTTCAGATAGCCGAAGCGCGCCATGCGACGAGCGACTTCCTCCACCTCACCCGGAAACAGGTTTTCCTCGCGGCGTTCGAGCGAAAGGCGAATGAACTGCCGAAGGGCGTTCTCGTACTCCTCGTTGACGTTCGCCCAGCTCGTGCGGCGTTTGGCCTCACGTGAGGCCTTCACCATGTATTCCTCGATGCGCTCCCGATACGTCGTGAGCTCCTCGTCGCTGAGCGATTGTCCGGGCGCTGGCAGCGGCCATGTGCCGAGCAGCGTCTGATAGAGCAGATATTCGGCGTGGGGCCCCGGGGCCGGAAGGTCATCGACGATCTTCCGCCGGGACCGGTTCATCCGGCTCCATCGCTGGATGGCCTTGCGCCAGGGCGTGACCATCTCTGAGAGCACATTCAATCGCGCCCGCACGTCCTCAGACCGCTTCGTGTCGTGAGTCGAGCTGCCGAGCATCTCGTGCGGCCAGTGTTGCGCGCGGTGCTGCGCGTCCGCGTGGAACTCACGAACGGTCGTGCCGAAGTGCTCGGGCTCACCGCCGACTTCATTGAGCGAAGCAAGGCGCGTGAACCGGTATAGCGCCGTGTCTTCCACGCCTTTGGCGGTGACCGGCGCCGTCACCTGCTGGAATTTCCGCGCGAACGCCCGGACCTGCTCATGCACGGGCTCCGCCACGGCGGAAACATCCGCGAGAAGCATGGATTTCACGAAGTCCAGCAGCGGCATGCTGGTAGACGAGCTTCGGCTCCGCGCCTTTCCGATGGCCCACTCGATGTACCGACGGTCCTCATCCGAGGCCGAGTCCCTCACATAGGTGCGATACACCGGGAATGCTGCGATCACATCCGTGAGCGCCTGGCGCAGATTGGTGAGCGTGAAGTCGCGCGTATGCCGATCCATCTGCGCGATGCGCGCGAGCTGATTTGAGAGCACATTCAGCTCTGCCGCGAGCGACGTTCGCAGCACGAGAACCTTCGAGTCGTACGCTGTCTCGGCCCATTCGACGTAGTCGCCGATGAACGAGCGATACACCCGGTCGAGGCGCGATTTCACACGCGAATCGACGAAAACGCCGTTCAGGACGTTCGCGAAGTTGTACCCGGTCGTCCCATGCACGGGCCAGGTTTGCGGAAGCCGCTCGAACGTCGCCAGGATCTTCTCGACGAGGAGATAGATGGATTTCTCCTCGGTGGGGTCCGGGCTGTCGGGCGTCGCGCGTCCAGCTTCTTTCTGCAGCTTCGCGAAATACTGCGCCGGATCGTAGAGCCCGTCCGGATGATCGATGCGCAAGCCATCGAGCTTGCCCTCACGGATAAGCTCCAGCGCCAGCCGATGCGTCACATCGAAAACCGCATCGTTCTCCATGCGGAGCGCGGCGAGATCGTTCACGTCGAAGAAGCGCCGGTAGTTGATGTCATCGGCGGCCACTCGCCAGTAGGCGAGTCGATAGCACTGCTTCTCAAGCAGGTCATGGAGCGCGTCGAAGCTCTGCGGATTCGAAGTGTCGCCACTCAGTTCCTTGGCAGCGTCCTCCACGGCCCACAGCAGGTCCGGGTTTGCACCCAGCAGATCCATCAGCCGTTGCTTGTGAATCTCCTCGTCACGATCCCGCTCGATCGTGCTTTCCGGCGAGGTCGTCTCGCGGTCCGGCAGGTTTCGGAACGCGGCGACGAGGCTCTCGAGCTCGCGCATGCCCGGAACAGGGCTCGCGAATCTCCCCAGCGCTCGCTCCAGCACAACAGGGTAAGTTCTAGGATCGAGCGGAAACCGATGCTGGAAGTAGAAGACTGCGAAGGATCCCAGCTCCCGTTCGTATCGCAGCTGCAGCTCGCCGCGTTCGAGCACCGTTCCGTACGGATCTCCCAGCGCCGGCACCAGCAGTTTGTCGGCCAATGCAGGATTGGGGGGTGACCAGTCGATGTCGAAGAACCCCGCGAATCGCGAAGCCTTCCCGTTCTCCAGCACGTCCATCCACCACGCGTTGTCGGCACCCATGATGCCTACGTGGTTGGGCACGAAGTCCATGATGTGCCCCATGCCGTGCGCCCGCAGAGCCGAGACGAACTCCTCGAATTCCTTGCGAGTGCCGATCTCGGGGTTCAGCGAGTTGTGGTCGACAACGTCGTACCCGTGAACGCTCCCCGGCCGAGCGCGAAAATACGGCGAGCAGTAGACGTGACTGATCCCGAGCTCCGCGAGATAAGGCACGAGCGCGGTCGCATCCTTGAACGTAAAACCAGCGTTCAGCTGGAGGCGATAAGTGGCGCGCGGAATGACGACGCGCTCAGCCATTCGCTCGCTCCAGCAGCCACGTCACGCTCCACGGCTCGAGCAGGCTGCGTTTCACGGCACTGCGGATGTTCGGATGAGTGGCGTAGATCGCGCGACCGGAAGGTTTGCCGATGATCGGCACCTGGTTCGCGCTCAGGTTCGAGATGAGGTGCAGCACGCCGCCGCTCTTCAAGGACCAGTCCACCGCGAACGCGCCATCGCCTTCGCGAAACCGGATGCAGCGGCCCGAGACGATTTCCGGAATCAGCGGCACGATGTCCCGATTCCGGATCGTGAGCAGCCGGCGGTAGTGCTCCAGCCATCCCGCGTGGCTCGGCTGGATGAGCACGTTCCAGTTGAGCTTCACGCATTCGAAAGTGGCCTGGGCCGTGGGATCGGGCGGTTCCTGGGCGTCTCCGCCGCCGGCGAAGCGCGCGAATTTCGCGAACTCGCGCTTGCGGCCCTCGCGGACCTTCGCCGCAAGGCCGGGCTCGAAGTCGCAGAAGTACGTGAACGGTTCTGGCGCCGCCCATTCCTCGCCCATGAAGAGCATCGGGATGGAAGGAGCGAGCAGCAGGATGGCCGTCGCGGCGACCAGCGCCGCCTCGTCCTTCACGATCTTGTGGAGCCGCTCGCCGAAGGCGCGGTTGCCGATCTGGTCGTGGTTCTGCAGGAAGTTTACGAACGCCGTTGGGGGCAGATGTCGGCTCGGCTCGCCGCGCGCATGCCCGCCTTCGTGCTTCGAGACTTCACCCTGATACCCGAAGCCCTCTGCCAGACACTTGCACAGCATGGCGTGCGGGTTGTCGACGTAGTCGGCGTAATAACCGTCTGCTTCGCCAGTGAGGATGACGTGAAGGCAGTGGTGCACGTCATCGTTCCATTGAGCTTCCGCTGTGTCGGGATCATCCGGCTTTCCGAGAAAACTCGCGGTGTTGTTGCCGTTCTCAAGCACGAGCCAGAAGTGGCGATTCTCGGCAGCAGCTGCGTCGTGGGTGCGTCGCGTGAGGTCGCGAATAAAGTGGCGCTCTCCATCGTCGATCATCGCGTGGACCGCATCCACGCGCAGCCCGTCGAACCGGAATTCCTCGAGCCAGTACAGCGCGTTGTGGATGAAGAAATCGCGCACGGTCTGGCTGTGCTCGCCGTCGAAGTTGATGCCGGCGCCCCAGGGCGTGTGGTGCCGGTCGCTGAAGAACTGGGGGGCGTAGGTGTGGAGCCAGTTTCCTTCGGGGCCGAAGTGGTTGTAGACCACGTCGAGCATCACGGCGATGCCTCGCGAATGAGCGGCATCGATCAGCGATTTCAGCTCGTCCGGGGTGCCATATGCGGCATCGGGCGCGTAGGGGAGCACGCCGTCGTAGCCCCAGCCGCGATCGCCGGGGAAGTCCGCGATGGGCATGAGCTCGATGACGGTGATGCCGAGCTGCACGAGGTGATCGAGCCGCGCTTCGATGCCCGCAAAGGTCCCTTCCGGACTGAAGGTTCCGACGTGCAGCTCGTAGATCACCGCCTCGTGCCAGGGACGGCCGCGCCAGTCGACGTGGCGCCATCGGTACTTCAGCGGGTCGACGACGACACTCGCGCCTTCGATGTCTTCGTTGGCGCGGGCGGCCGGGTCGGGAACCTCAGGGCCGCCGTCGATGCGGAACTTGTAGCGCGTGCCGACGTGCGCGGCGTTCGTTACGAGCTCGAACCATCCGCCGGGCTGCTGGTTCATCTCCAGCGCGCGGGGAGCGCCGTCCTCGTAGAGGAGGAGAGCCACGGATTTTGCAGCCGGCGCCCAGAGGCGGAAACGCACGCCGCCTTCGACGATCTCCGCGCCGAACGGCATGTCATGACGTCGATGATGTGTATCGGGAGTCGTCATGATGGTTTGCTATCCGCCCTTCGAGTCTTCGCCGAGCTTTTCGGGAAGGGGCTCTGTGGCATTGGCCGGTGCCACGCTGGCGGGCACTGCCGGAGCAGGCTGGAATCGCGGGCTAAACGCTGGCGGCTGGGTCGCCGACGCTCCTTTCTCCCCGCCGCGGAAGTACAACGCTGGCTGCGGAGTGAGCGCGATGAGCACCGCCATCGACCGCCCCTCAAGCGGATACTTCGCTCCGGCATCGTAGGGCCTCGGCTCGAAAGGCTGGCTCGCATTGGCCGTGTCCAATGCCACATGCCACGCGCCCCCCGCGTGAAACTCGGGCAGCAGGAAATCGATGCGCTCGTGATGCGCGTTGAAGAGCGTGAGGATGTTGTTGTCCTTCACCGGCTTCCCGCGCTTGGTCACGCGCTCGATCACCGTGCCCGCGAGATACACCCCGAGGCATCGGTTGTAAGTGGTGTGCCACTCCTGATCCGTCATTTCCTCTCCGTCCGGCCTCAGCCAGACCACCTCCCGAATGCCGTCCGCGAGCTCGCGCCCCTGCAGGAACCGTCGGCGGCTGAACACCGGATGCTGGCGCCGGAAGGCCACCATCTGGGCCACGAACTCCTGGAATTCCTGCTCTTCCTTCGAGAGATCCCAGTTGAGCCAGGAGATCTCGTTGTCCTGGCAGTAGGCGTTGTTGTTGCCGTTCTGCGTGTGACTCAGCTCGTCTCCGGCGAGCATCATCGGCACGCCCTGGGATAACAACAGAGTCGCGATCATGTTCCGCCGCTGCTGCGCGCGAAGTGCCTTGATCGCAGGATCGTCGGTCGGGCCTTCGGTGCCGTGGTTCCACGACCGGTTGTTGTCGTGGCCGTCCCGGTTGTCCTCGCCGTTCGCCTCGTTGTGCTTGCCGTTGTAGCTCACGAGGTCGAACAGCGTGAATCCGTCGTGCGCGGTGATGAAGTTGACGCTCGCGTGCGGCTTGCGGCCGCTGGCTTCGTAGAGATCCGAGGATCCGGTGAATCGGCGCGCGAACTCGCCGATCATGTTCTCGTCGCCCTTCCAGTAGGCGCGCACGGAATCGCGGTAACGATCGTTCCACTCGTTCCAGCCTGGCGGGAAGTTGCCGACCTGGTAGCCGCCCGCGCCGACGTCCCACGGTTCCGCGATCAACTTCACCTGCGACAGCACCGGATCCTGCCCGATCGTGTCGAAAAACGAGCCCAGGCGATCCACATCGAAAAGCTCCCGGGCGAGCGCCGATGCGAGATCGAACCGGAATCCGTCGACGTGCATCTCCGTGACCCAGTACCGCAGGCTGTCCATGAGCAGCGCCAGCACTTTCGGGTGCTGCATGTTCAGCGTGTTGCCGCAGCCGGTGAAATCCATGTAGTACCGCGGGTCCTGCGGAACGAGGCGATAGTAGGAAGCGTTGTCGACGCCCCTGAAGGAGAGCGTCGGTCCCATCTGGTTGCCTTCGGCGGTGTGGTTGTAGACCACATCGAGGATCACTTCGATGCCGGCCGAATGCAGCGTCTTCACCATCGTCTTGAATTCGCTGATCCGGCCGGTGGCGGAGTACCGCATGTCCGGCGCAAAGAAGCCGATGGTGTTGTAGCCCCAGTAGTTCTTGAGCCCGCGTTCCAGCAGGTGCCTGTCGTCCACGAAGGAATGGACGGGCATGAGCTCGACGGCAGTCACCCCCATCCGCAGCAGATGATCGATGACCGGCGCGGTCGCGAGCCCCGCATAAGTGCCGCGCAACTCGGGCGGGACTTCGGGATGACGCATCGTGAAGCCACGAACGTGCAGCTCGTAGATCACGGTGTCATGAAAAGGCGTTCGGGGCGGACGGTCGTTGCCCCATGTGAAAGCCGGATCGACTACACGGCACTTCGGCATGCCGGGCGCGCTGTCACGCCGGTCGAACGAGAGGTCGCCTTTCGGATGGCCGACGCGGTACCCGAAATGCGAGTCGCTCCATTTGATCTGCCCCTGGATATGTTTCGCGTAGGGCTCGATGAGCAGCTTGTGCGGATTGAACCGATGCCCGGCTTCCGGCGCGTACGGTCCGTACACGCGGTATCCATAGAGGAGCCCGGGCCGGGCCTCGGGGAGATAACAATGCCACGCGTCGTCCGTGCGTTCCTTCAGCTGGATCCGCTGCAGCTCGCGTCGCCCGGTCGAATCGAAGATGCAGAGCTCCACCTTTTCGGCGGACGACGAGAACAGCGAAAAGTTGACGCCTTCTCCGTCAAACTCGGCGCCGCGCGGATAGGGATTTCCGGGCCATACGGCGCCGATCGGCTTGCGTGGGGCACGGGGCTCGGTATGAACGTTGGGCGCTGACGCGGTCGCAGTCGCGTCCGCGGTGCCCGACACCGGCTGGTCCATGACAGATCCTTCGGCTGAATGTCAGCCGCTGAACGCGATGAGACTGCGAAGGGGAATCGACGCCCAGTCGGGGCGGTTGCGCAACTCATAGCGAAGTTCGTATAGGGCCTTCTCGATCTCGAACAGCGCCAGGAGAGGCTGCAGGTGTTCGAGACTCGTGTAGAGGCCAGCTGAACGGGCGATACCGTCGTACACCCGTAGAAACATTTCCCGCGTCTCGTTTTCCCATTGCTCGAGATGCGGATCCCACTTCGCGCAGTCCTCGCTGGAAGTGAGCGAGCACTGGCGAAGCGAAGCGTGTCTCGCGTACGTGAACGAGCGGAACATTCCGGAGACGTCCCGCAGGGGCGAATGCTTCGCGCGGCGCTCTTCCAGCGGCCGCGCGGGCTCGCCCTCGAAATCGACGATGACGAAGTCGTTGCGTTTCAGGAGCACCTGGCCGAGGTGATAGTCGCCGTGATGGCGGATCTTGAGTCCGCCCGCGACCAGGTTCGCGGCCTCCCTGGCGATCCGCTTCTCAAGGCCGCTCCGTCTCTCCAGCAGGTCGATGGCATCCGCCTGCGCGATCTCCGGAAGCTCCTCAGGCCGCTCGATCAGCGCAAGAGATTCCTGCGCCTCCCGCTGGATGTTTTCGACCCATCTGCGCAGATCCTCGGGTGTGATGGGTTCCGGCTTGAACGCGGGATCCTCGGTGTCGGTCGCGAGCGCGACGTGCAGCTCCGCGGTTCGCTGCGCGAGCATTCGCACCAGAGCCAGATACGCGCCGTGCACATCTTCTCCGGGCTCGCCGTTGGCGCGGCGGTCTTCGAGGAAGCGCACGAGATAGTTGAGCGTGTAATCCCAGCCGTCGCCCTGGTTCGTCACAAAGGACTGGAGCAGCGCGAGCGTGCAGAGATTGCCCTCGGTCGTGCGGTACTCGACGGATCCCAGTACGGGGACGATGTTCTGGTAATGAGCCACGTCCGTGAGGAAGCGGCCGACTTCCAGCTCCGGGCTGATACCGTCCTGCAGCCGGCGATAGAGTTTGAGAAACAGCTTCTCGCCGATTCGCACCGTCGTGTTCGTGCCCTGCGCGCGTTGCGGGCTCATCGAAAGGTCCGCGATGGATTCGTCGCGGTGTTCCTTCCACGCCTGGGTGTGCGAGAACGTGATGACGCCACGCTCGGTCTTGAGCTCGCTTCCGGCGTCGATGGCCTCCACGAGGGCCTTCGCGAAGTTCTCGTCGAAGCCTGCGTCCGCCACGACTCCCACGGCGGCCTGCCGCCGCACCCGGGCGATGACACCCGGTTGCAGCTTCAGCATGCGGCTTTCGTCAGCGTCCTCGTAGACGATGGAAAGCGGCATGAAGTAGCGATGATGGGCCGCGGGGGCCTCCTGGTCCGACGTCGTCTCGACGTCGAATATCGCGAACAGCCAGTTGCCGTGCGCGCTCGTCCACTCCGAACCGTCCTCGAACGCCACGCGGCTGATCGAAACGCCCTTCGCCGCGAACCAGCGCTGCTCGGCGACGTACTTCGGCAGGACGCGCTGTTCCGCTTCGGTGCGAAGCTTCGTCGCCGCACCGGCTCGCCAGGACTTCACGCGTTCCGGCCGGAAGCTGTTCCAGCCGTCCATGAGCACGAGCACGGGCAGGTCGTCGCGGGCGAGCCGTTCTTCGTGCCACGACGGCGCCTCGACTTCGCGGCTGAGCTTGAACCAGTAGAAGCCGTACCCGGGCAACGTCAGCAGATACGGGAGGTCGCCCACCGGCGGGAACGGCGTGCGTCCCAGGAGCTCGATGGGCACCGTGCCCTTGTAGGCCGACAGATCGATCTCGACCGGCTGCGCCGAGCGGGCGAGGTTCGCGACGCAGAGGATCGTGTCCTCACCGTACTCACGCAGATACACCAGGATCTTGCGGTTGCCGGGGCGGATGAACTTCATCGTTCCGCGGCCGAACGCTTGCGACTGCTTCCGCACCTGGAGCATTCGCCGCATCCAGTTGAGGAGCGACGAGCGGTCGCGCTGCTGGGCCTCGACGTTTACGGCTTCGTAGCCGTAAATCGGGTCCATGATGGGCGGCAGGTACAGTCGCTGCGGATCGGCGCGCGAGAAGCCGGCGTTGCGGTCCGGGCTCCACTGCATCGGTGTGCGCACGCCGTTGCGATCGCCGAGGTAGAAGTTGTCGCCCATCCCGATCTCGTCGCCGTAATAGATGATCGGCGAGCCGGGCATCGACAGCAGCATGCTGTTCATCAGCTTGATGCGGTCCGGGTCGTTCTCCATGAGCGGAGCGAGCCGGCGACGGATGCCGAGATTGAGACGCGCGCGAGTGTCCGCGGCGTACATCTTGTACATGTAGTCGCGCTCGCGGCTCGTCACCATCTCCAGCGTCAGCTCATCGTGATTGCGCAGGAAGATGGCCCACTGGCAGTTGTCCGGAATGTCCGGCGTCTGGTCGATGATTTCGACGATGGGGTGGCGGTCTTCCTGCGCGATGGCCATGTACATGCGCGGCATCAGCGGGAAGTGATACGCCATGTGGCATTCGTCGCCGTCCCCGAAATAGTCGCGCACGTCCTCCGGCCACATGTTCGCTTCGCCGAGGAGCATGCGGTCGCTGTAGTGCCTGTCCACGACCGCGCGGATGCGCTTGACGACGTCGTGCGTCTCTTTCAGGTTTTCGTTGCTCGTGCCTTCCCGCTCGACGAGGTACGGAATGGCGTCGAGCCGCAGCCCGTCGACGCCCTGGTCCAGCCAGAACCGCATGATTCGTGTGACGAGCCGCTCGACGTGCGGATTGTCGTAGTTCAGGTCGGGCTGGTGGCTGAAGAAGCGGTGCCAGTAGTACTGCTTCGAAATCGGATCCTGGGTCCAGTTGGAGGGCTCGGTATCCGTGAAGATGATGCGCGTCCCGGCGTACTTGTTCGGGTCGTCGCTCCACACGTAGTAGTTGCGCTTCTTGTGCCCGATGGGCGCCCTGCGAGCCGCCTGGAACCACGGGTGCTGGTCCGACGTGTGATTGATGACCAGCTCCGTGATGACGCGGATCTCGCGCCGGTGCGCCTCCTCGACGAATGCCTTGAAGTCCTCGCGGGTGCCGTAGGCGGGATGGATGTTCCGGTAATCCGAGATGTCGTAACCGTCGTCCTTGCCGGGCGAGGGATAGAAGGGCAGCAGCCAGATCGTGTTGACGCCAAGCTCCTGGATGTAATCGAGCTTGCGAATGAGGCCGCCGAAGTCGCCGATGCCGTCGTCGTTGCTGTCGTAGAACGCGCGGACATGCACTTCGTAGATGACCGCATCCTTGTACCAGAGAGAGTCGGTCATAAGAAGTAATCGAAATCCCGCTCGGTGCGGACTCTCCTGCGAATGCGGAAAATGTGCGCGGGCGAGTGTGAAGGGTCAAGCGAAACGAAGTTGCGGGATCCGTGCCACAGGTACCGCGCGCCGGAGAGCAGGTCGTGCACCTGATACGGTTTGTCCGTGCCGACGCCCAGGTCCGCCAGCTCCAGGGACAGCCAGCCCGAATGTGTGTGATGCGGGTCGAGGTTCACGATCACCAGTACCGAATCCGAGCCGTCCTCGCAGGTCTTGCTATAAGCGATCAGCTGGTCGTTGTCGATCTCGTGGAACTTCAGGCCGCGGTTGCTCTGCAGGGCAGGGTTCCCGCGACGGATGAGGTTCACCCGCGCGATGAAGTCCTTGAGGCTGTCCGGCCTGTCCAGATTCCAGCTTCGCAGCTGATATTTCTCGCTGTCCAGATATTCCTCGCTGCCCGGCTCCCGCGCCTTGTGCTCCTGGAGCTCAAAAGCCGGACCGTAGATGCCGTAGCTCGCGCCGAGCGTGGCGGCAAGCACAAGCCTGAGCGCGAACGCAGGTCGTCCGCCGTACTGGAGGAACTCCGGAAGGATGTCGGGCGTGTTCGGCCACAGGTTCGGCCGGAAGAAGTCGCTGACCGGTGGCTTCGAAAGCTCCGTGAAATACTGCGTGATCTCGTACTTCGTGTTGCGCCAGGTGAAGTACGTGTACGACTGCGTGAAGCCTTCTTTCGCGAGCCGGTACATCACCTTCGGGCGCGTGAATGCTTCGGAGAGGAACAACACATCCGGGTGCTTCCGCTTCACTTCCCGGATGATGTAGTTCCAGAGCGCAAAGGGCTTGGTGTGTGGATTGTCCACCCGGAAGATGCGCACGCCCTGCGCAACCCAGAATTCGAAGATGCTCTTCAGCTCTTCCCAGAGCGCGCGCCAGGCATCGCATTCAAAATGGAACGGGTAGATGTCCTGGTACTTCTTCGGCGGATTCTCGGCGTACTGGATGGTGCCGTCGGGCCGCTTGAGGAACCACTCCGGATGCTCTTTTACATACGGGTGGTCGGGGCTCGCCTGGAACGCGATGTCGAGCGCGATTTCGATGCCGTGCTCCTTCGCCTTGGCGACGAGCCGACGGAAATCGTCGAGCGTTCCGAGCTGCGGATGAATGGACTTGTGGCCGCCGGCCGCGCCACCGATCGCCCACGGGCTGCCGTGGTCGTCCTTCGTGCCGCCTGTCTTGTTGTTGGGGCCTTTGCGTTCCGTGAGCCCGATGGGGTGAATCGGCGGCAGATAAAGCACGTCGAAGCCCATCGACGCGACGTACGGCAGGCGAGCTTCCACATCCCGGAACGTTCCGTGCTCGCCGGGCTTTGAGCTGGCGGATCTCGGGAATAGCTCGTACCAGGTCGAGAAACGCGCCCGTTCGCGGTCGACTTCGACGATGTAAGGCGGTTCGTGCTGGACGATGATGTCCTTGTCGACGCCTTCCTTCTCCAGCTGCTTGGCTCGAAGCAGGTCGACGGTGACGTCCTGCCCGGCAGCCTGTTTCTTCGCGATGTCCCGCTTCCAGGTCGCGAGATGATCCACCCACGCCCGCACGGTGTACTCGTACTTGCCCATCTCGTGCGGCACGAAGCGAGCGAACCACCGGTCGTTGTGGATCGGGGACATCGTCACTTCGGTCCACTCGGTCGCGCCTTCGCGCCGATACAGGAGGAGGCAGGTGACGACGTCGTGCCCGTCCGTGAATACATCCGCCTCGACGATGACCGCCTCGCCGACGACGCGCTTGGCGGGAAACTTCCCGCAGTCGACCTGCGGAGTAATGTTCTCGATGACTACCCGCGCCTTGCTCATCGCGACCGTCTCAGGCTGGGGTGAAGAAGAGCACCGCCAGCGGAGGCAGGCGCAGCGTCAGCGAGTGATTGTGCCCGTGAGAGGGCAGGGGCGCCGCCTCCACTCCGCCGAAGTTTCCGATGCCGCCGCCGCCGTACTCGAGCGCGTCGCTGTTCAGCCGCTCCTGCCAATAGCCACCGCGAGGCACGCCGATGCGAAAGTTCTCGCGCGGCACCGGCGTAAAGTTACAGACGACCAGCACGACTTCGTTCTCAGACTGTCCCTTGCGCAGGAACGAGAGCGTGCTCGAGTCCGCGTCGTTGCAGTCGATCCACTGGAAGCCTTCGTAAGTGAAGTCCTTCCGGTAGAGCGCCGGGCTGTTGCGATAGAAGTGGTTCACGTCCCGCATCCATTGCCTCGCGCCGCTGTGAAGCGGGTATTGAAGCACATGCCACTCCAGGCTTTCATCGTGCGTCCACTCGCGCTTCTGGCCGAATTCCCCGCCCATGAAGAGAAGCTTCTTGCCGACGTGCGCCCACATGTATCCCAGAAGGAGCCGCAGGTTCGCGAACTGCTGCCACTCGTCGCCCGGCATCTTGCCGACGAGCGAGCCCTTGCCGTGCACGACCTCGTCGTGGGACAGGGGCAGGGTGAAGTTCTCCGTGAACGCGTAGACCAGGCTGAACGTGAGCTTGTTGTGCTCGTATTTGCGGAAGATGGGATTGGTCTGGAAGTACTTCAGCGTGTCGTGCATCCAGCCCATGTTCCATTTGAGCCCGAAACCGAGGCCGCCGAGATAGGTGGGCCGCGATACGCTCGGCCACGCTGTCGATTCTTCCGCGATGGTCTGGGTGTCCGGGTGATCGCGATACACGGCGAGGTTCAGGGTTCGCAGGAAATCGACGGCGTCGAGATTCTCGTGTCCGCCGTACTTGTTCGGGATCCACTCGCCGGGCTTGCGTGCATAGTCGAGGTACAGCATCGAGGCCACGGCGTCCACGCGCAGGCCGTCGACGTGGTAGCGGTCCAGCCAGAATAGCGCGCTGCTGCCGAGGAAATTGCGGACTTCGGCGCGGCCGTAGTTGAAGATCGAGCTGTTCCACTCGGGGTGGAAGCCCTGTCTCGGGTCGGCGTGCTCGTAGAGATGCGTGCCGTCGAAGTACGCAAGGCCGTGCTCGTCCGAAGGGAAGTGAGACGGCACCCAGTCGAGGATCACGCCGATTCCGCGCTGGTGAAGATGATCCACCAGGTACATGAAGTCCTGCGGCGAACCGTAGCGGGAGGTGGGCGCGAAGTAGCCCGTTACCTGGTAGCCCCAGGAACCGTAGAAGGGATGCTCCATCACGGGAAGGAATTCCACGTGGGTGAAGCCCATCTCGGTGACATAGTCGCCGAGCTGGTGGGCGAGCTCGCGATAGCCTAGCGAACGGTTGTGCTCGTGGGGAACGCGGCGCCACGAGCCCATGTGCACTTCGTAAATCGACATCGGCGCGTCGAGCGCGTTGCGGGCGGCGCGATTGCGCATCCACTCGCTGTCGCCCCATTCGTATGAGAGATCCCACACGATTGAAGCGGTGCGGGGCGGTGTCTCGCAGCGGAAAGCGTAGGGGTCGCTTTTCTGGACGATGTACCCGTTGTTGCGGGATTCGATGTGGTACTTGTAGAGCGCGCCGTGTCCCACGCCTGGAACGAATGCGCTCCAGATGCCCGAGCCGTCCGGTCGCGGCACGAGCGGATGCGCGTCGGGGCGCCAGCCGTTGAAGTCGCCGACCACCGACACACGCTGGGCATTCGGCGCCCAAACCGAGAAGTGAGTGCCCGCAGTCCCCGTGCCGCCCGCGGTTGCGCCCTCGACCGGGTGGGCACCGAGCTTCTCGTATGCGCGGAAATGCGTGCCTTCACGGAAGAGATAGATGTCTTGTTCCGTCAGCACGGCTTCTGTCCAAGCAAGGTCCATGCCTGTTGTGAAAGTTGAAGAGGCCCTCAATCGCCGGGCGGCTCAAGACGAAGCGCTTGCGGCTCAGGGTTCCGAGCCACCCGGCGGCTCAAGACGAAGCGCTTGCGGCTCCGGGTTCCGAGCCGCCCGGCGGCTCAAGACAAAGCGCTTGCGGCTCCGGGTTCCGAGCCACCCGGCGGCTCAAGACGAAGCGCCCGCGACTGCCGGGTTCCGAGCCACCCGGCGGCTCAAGACAAAGAGCCCGCGACTGCCGGGTTTCGAGCCGCCCGGCGACTGAGGGCTTCTTGCTCCGAGCCGGCCCGGCGATTGAGGGCCATCCTCAATCGATCCCGTTAAGGTACAGTGCGCGCCCGATGCCCTCCAAGCGTGCGAAAGCCGCGCCGGCCCGGCGCCCTCGATCGGTCCCGCGCCCCATCGTCATCGGCCACCGCGGTGCAAGCGGGTACGTCCCGGAGCACACCCTCATCTCGTACTTCCTCGCGATCCAGCAGGGCGCCGACTACGCCGAGCCCGATCTTGTCATGACGAAGGACGGCGTCCTTGTCTGCCGTCACGAGAATGAAATCGGCGGCACGACGGACGTCGCGAATCGCAAGGAGTTCGCCCGCCGCCGTACCGTGAAAGTCGTGGATGGAGTCAGTCTTGAGGGCTGGTTCACGGAGGACTTCACGCTCGCAGAGCTCAAGACGCTGCGCGCCCGGGAGCGGATCCCCGACATCCGCCCGGCAAATGTCCGCTTTGACGGACAATTCGAAATTCCGACATTCGACGAGGTCCTGACGCTGATCCGCTCGGTCGACGCCCAGCGGGCCGCGGACGCGCGACGCCTCGGCCGGCCGAAGCCCGCGCCCATCGGCGTGTACCCGGAAACGAAGCACCCCACGTATTTCGATGAGCTGGGCTTGCGCATGGACACGCCGCTGCTTCGAACGTTAGCCCGCCATGGATATGAAGGCCGCTCCGCACCGGTCTACATCCAGTCCTTCGAAGTGGGGAATCTCAAGCGGCTGCGGAAGCGGACTGCGCTTCCGATGGTGCAGCTCATCGACGCGAGCGGTGCGCCGTACGACTTCATCGCGACGGGCGATCCGCGTACGTATGCGGATGTGATTACGCCCGCCGGGCTGGCGGAGGTCGCGCGTTACGCGAACGCGATCGGGCCGAACAAGTCGCTCGTCATTCCTCGCACGCAGGGAGATCGGAGTCTCGGGACGGCTACGTCGTTGGTGGCGAATGCGCACGAAGCAGGGCTGGGCGTGCATCCGTGGACGTTCCGGGCGGAGAACCATTTCCTGCCGGGGGACCTGCGTTCGTCGGATGTTCCAGTGGAGCACGGAGATCTCGCAGCGGAGATCAGTACGTTTCTGGCCGCGGGAGTGGATGGATTTTTTACGGATCATCCCGCGCTCGGAAAGGTCGCGCGGGATTCGCACGGCGCGGGGGGCTAGAGCCGACCGCGCGCTCAGAGCCGACCGCGCGCTCAGAGCCGACGGGCGCTCAAAGCCGACGGGCGCCCAGAGCCGACGGGGCGCTCAGAGCCGACGGGGCGCTCAGCGCCGGTGGGTAGATAATGAGCGCCGGCGCATCGCTTGCGCCGGCGCAACTGGAGCGAGCTGAGTGCGTTACTCCTCGTCCCCGCTATCTTCGTCCTCGTCTTCCACCGGGCAGCTCGCGGCAACCCACTTGCCCGCCAGCTTGATCTCGATGACCGTCTTTCCGTTCGGCGATGTCGTCGTGGATTTCACGACGCCCGTGAACCGGTCCGGCGAGGGCGCGGAGTAGTCGAGCTGGATGAGGTTCGTGGTCTTCGGGTCCTTGCATTCGGATGACGCGACCCACGCAGTCGACGACTGCGTCGTCACGGTCTGCTTGCACTGCTTGCCTTCGGTCGACGAATTCTCGAAGACCTTCGCCTGCTTGATGTCCTCGGCCGTGAGGCATTCCCTATCGACACTCGATTGCGGCTTGCCCACGTCCTTTTTCCACGCTTCCGCATAAGCGGCGCGGCCGGCGGGAGGCATCCCTTCGATGTACAGCGGCGCGCCGGAAGTCGTCATGGTCTGCGTCACCTCCCACAGGCCAGGCCGCATGTTCAGCGGCTCCACGGCGTTGGCGATACAGGGCAGGGCGAGGACGGCGGCGCAAGCTGCCAGTCCAGGGCGGGATCGGGAAACAGGGTTCACAATGACGGCTCCGTCGAGTTGCCGGCCCGCATTGTATCGCGGACCAGGCCCGGCCCCTCGTAGATGAGGCCCGTGTAGAGCTGGATGAGACTGGCGCCTGCCTCAAAAGTAAGTCGGGCCGTCGCAGCGCTCGAAATTCCACCGACTCCGACGATGGGGAATGCGTCGCCGAGCTGGGAACGCAGGCTGCGGATCACATTGACGCTGAGGCTGTGGAGAGGGGCGCCGCTCAGGCCGCCGAACTCTTTGGCGTTGTGGGACCGGAGTGAGGGCGGGCGGGATGTCGTGGTGTTCGTGGCGACGACACCGTCGACGCCCGAGCGCATCAGCACGCCGCAGATGGACTCGATACCCTGCTCGTCGAGGTCGGGAGCGATTTTCACCAGAAGGGGCACGCGCTTTCCGTGTACGCCACTCAGCGTTTCGCGCGCGTCGACGAGCTCCGCGAGCAGCTTGTCCAGTGAGCTGGCCTCTTGGAGATCCCGGAGGCCGGGAGTGTTCGGGGATGAGATGTTGATCGTCACGTAGTCCGCCGTCGCGTAAACCGCGCGCAGGCAGGTGATGTAGTCCCGCGAGGCCAGCTCCAGCGGCGTGTCGAAGTTCTTACCGATGTTTACGCCGCAGATGCCGCGGTACCTGCGCTTCTGCAGCCGGCGCACGGTCGCTTCGACGCCGTCGTTCGGAAAGCCCATGCGGTTGATGAGGGCGCGGTCTTCGACCAGGCGGAAAAGGTTCGGCAGGGGATTGCCGGGCTGGGGGCGCGGCGTCACCGTGCCGACTTCGATGAATCCGAATCCGAGTTGCGCGATGTCGTCGATGTAGCGGGCCGACTTGTCGAAGCCCGCCGCGAGGCCCACCGGGTTGGCGAACTTCAGGCCGAACACCTCGCGGGGAGTGCCGGTTCGGGGTGGACTTCCATCGTAGGTGCGGAGGTGGGAGAGCAGCCGGAGCGAACGGTTGGCCAGGGAATGCGCACGATCGGGGCTCAGGCGGAACAGCAGGGAACGGATCAGGCGGTACATCATCGCGCGGGAAGTCGGTGCGTCATCGCGGGGCGGAGGATGGACTACCGGTGCGGCGAAGCCAAGGACGACAGGCGACGCAAAGGACGACAGGCGACGCAAAGGACGAGAGCACGGGCCGCCGCTTGCCGCTGACTCAATCACGGCGGCTTTCGCGGTGGCGCATCCGCGCCGGCTCATCCGGGGCAGCCCGTGGACGAAGTCGAACGCTTGTCGCCGCTCATCCGCGGCAGCCCGTGCACGAAGGCGAACGCTTGTCGCCGCTCATCGAGGGCAGCCCGTGCGCGAAAGTGAGCGCTTTCGGCCGGCTCACCCTGCGGCGGCCCGTGCGCGAAGGAGCGCTTCCGGCCGGCTCACCCTGCGGCGGCCCGTATGCGAAGGTAAGCGCTTGCGGCCGGCTTACCCTGCGGTGGCCCGTATGCGAAGGTGAGCGCTTGGCCCGCTCACCCCACGGTGGGTCGTGCGAAGGTGAGGATGGGCCCCGGGCGATTGCGGGCCGTGAACTCGAGGTAGTCTGCGCGCATGGCAAGCGTGGCGTTTCTGGGGCTCGGGAAGATGGGCTTTGGCATGGCCGCGCGGCTGATCGCCGCGGGTCATCGCGTGAGCGTCTTCAATAGAACGGCTTCGCGCGTTGAGCTTCTCGCTAAGCAGGGCGCTATCGCTTGCGCTTCGCCGAGGGAAGCGTGCGCTGGCGCGGAGGCCGTGCTCTCGATGACGGCTGATGACGATTCGTCACGTTGGAGCTGGCTCGGTGGCGAAGGCGCTCTCGCCGCTGACCTCGCGCCCGACGCGCTGGTAATCGAGTGTTCCACGATCTCGCACGACTGGGTGATGGAGCTTGCCGCCGAGGTTAGCGCGCGCGGCCTGCGATACATCGACTCGCCCGTCACCGGTCTGCCGGACGCGGCTGCGGCCGGGAAGCTCACTCTGCTCGTTGGCGCCGCGAACGCGGACCTGGAGGCAGCGCGGCCGTTTCTTGAGCCGCTCGCCGAGCGGATCCTGCATTTCGGCGGGATCGGCGCGGGCACAGCTTACAAGCTGATGATCAACATGGTCGGAGCCGTGCAGATCGCCTCGGCCGCGGAAGGCATGGCGATCGCTGAACACGCGGGACTGGACCTCAATGCTGTGGCCGATGCCATCGCGCTCGGCCAGGCCGCAAGCCCGCAGGTGGTACGCAACGCGCGCCGCTTTGCTTCCGGAGATCACGAGCAGAACATCGTGTTCACGCCGGCGCTGCGCCTGAAGGATGTCGAGTACGCACTTCGTTTCGCGCGCAAGCTCGGTGTCGCGGCTCCATTCGGCGATCTCTCCGCCACGCTCCTTCGCAAGCTCTGCGAGCAGGGCGACGCCCACGTGAACGAAAGCAAGATCTTCGAAGTCGTGAAAGCCCTGAAACCCCGCTAGCAATTTGCCGGGCTGGCAGCGCTGACGGAGTAAAGCCAGCCGGTGCGCCGGGGGAGGGTGGCATTCGGGGCCGGGGAAGGCGGCGTTCGGGTCGGGGAAAGGCGGCATTCGGGTCGGGGAAGGCGGCGTTCGGGGCGGGGGAAGGCGCTCAGTCTGCGAAGGCGAGTGCGGTCGGCTCTCGACCGACGTGAGCGGCGCGACGAGCGTTGCCAATCCAATCAAGCGACGTACGAGAGTAGACGACGGCTCCGCCGTCTCGCTGCCGCGCGTACGTAGCCGCGCGCGACGGCCGCGAGTAGAACGAGGTTGTAGCCCCTTCCGGAATGCAATTCGCGATCTCGCGCGGATGCGATTCGCGAGCTCCCGGAGGCAGCGGGCGAAAGCCTTCTGCGCTCTTCAGCCGGTGCGCCATATGCTCCACGGCATCGGCATCGGCATCGGCATCGGCACGTCGCGGCACCGGCAGCGGCGTTGGCGCGTAGCGGCATCGGCAGCGGCATGGGCACGCAACGCACCGCCAGCGGCATCGGCGATGCGCTCGTACCAGGGCAGACGAACCACGTTTCCGCGGCAACGTTCGGTGTGCCAAGCATCTTCGTGCTCGAGCAGCTCATCTATATGCCCGAGGTTTCGACGACTACATCCCCGAGGTTTCGACGACGAATTTCGGCAACGCCGAGCGGATCCGCAACCGGTCGCGCGCAGCAGGCACCCACTACCATCAAGCCCTGGAGCTGAATAACGACGATTACCGGCAGGCGCTCTAATTCCTCCGAGCGGGAGTGTTCCTCACGCGGTGGACGACGAAGCTTCGCACGAAGGTGGTTCTACTTGTCGGAGTGTGTGCCGTAGATCGCTGGCGCTGCTCGTAGCGGGCTCGGAATCTGACGAAGGAAGGGGCTTGATACGGCTGGCGCCCGGAAAATGACTGGGGAATCGCAATTCCCCCGCAATTTTTCATGCCCGGATATCTTCGGCCGAAAAACAGGAAGGGGACTCGCGAGTCCCCTTCCTGTTTTCGCGCCGAAGCTCTCTAGACGGCGATTTGCCACGTCCGCGGCGGCCCAATACGCCCTCCAACCCGCCGAAGTCTCGAAAATCCGGAAATATCCTTGGGGAATCGCGATTCCCCCATCATCCTGGGCGCAGATTCAAGGCATCTGGCCAACGAAGGAAGGGAAAGCCGGTGGCAGGGAACTCTCCCGCCCGGATCAGGTGACTTGCACCGGGCCATGCGAAAGAACGCAGACGCCGTCTGAGGCCTGTCGTCGCCAGTCGCCCCGTTTCCTATGAAACTGCGTCCGCGGCCTTCCCCAGTTTCATTCTGGGGGAGGGGACGCCGTCGCATGAGGGTTCCGCGGCAATTTTCGCTTTGCTTGGCGGCAAAGTTCAGTGTGCCTGGGTTCGCTGAGCCTGGCATCCACGTTCGGTGTTCCGAACATCAAGGCGCAGCAGACTTCCCGGCGTCAGACCAGGCGAGCGGCAGCGCGCGCGCTTCCCCCCGCCCGAACTACGAAGTGCCGCGCCACCCGCTACGCTACGCTACGCGCCAAACCAACCCTGCGCCCCCGCTCGCATAACTTGCTCACGTCCGACAGGCCTCGATTCCAGCAGGACTTGAGTCCGAGCGCCCGCTACTCACCCACGCCGCGCGTCGCCGGTTTGCCCTTGTCCTTCACCATGAACACGAGAATCTTCGCGGGCTTCGTCGTGCTCGCGTTCGCGGAAACGCGATGGATGTCCGACGGGTTCTCGTAGAACGTCTGCCCGGCCGTGAGCGTCACTTCGGGCTGGCCGTCCACCTGCATCTTCACGGAGCCTTCGAGCACGTACACGAACACGTGCGCATCGTGCCGATGCGGCAGCGACGTGCCGCCGGGCTTGTACTCCACCGTGAGCATCGTGCCTTCCTTGTTCGGTATGCCCGTGAGGTCTTTCGTCATGAGCGAAACGACCTTGGCTGGCTCGGGCGGGTCGTCCGCTGCCTGAGCCGAGGCTGCGCTTCCGGCGAGCAAGGCGGCGTTCAGCGCCGGCAGCATCGCGCGGAAGTGCGGCGACATCCGGCGCGTATAGGTGTAGGTGTGGCGGGCTTGTCCGCGGGACTTCATCGTGATTCCTCCGAATCCTCCTTCCACGTTCCGCGAAGCCTACGTCGCAAGAGGGAGGGACAACAGGACCACCTTGCGGCAGTTTGACCGGACCAGTTCGCGGGAAGCGCGCTTGCTTCCTTCGCAAGTGTTGTCAGCCAAGTGAAGGGCCTCGATCGGGGCCCGGGGGAAGCCTGATGTCCATCGACCTGTATTACTGGGGTACGCCGAACGGCCTCAAGATCCGACTGTTTCTCGAAGAGGTCGACCTGCCTTACCGCATCGTTCCGGTGAACATCGGCAAGGGCGAGCAGTTCCAGCCGGACTTCCTGAAGATCTCGCCGAACAATCGCATCCCGGCGATCGTGGATAACCAGCCCGACGGCGGCGGCGCGCCGGTTTCGGTATTCGAGAGTGGTGCGATTCTGCTTTACCTCGCGGAGAAGACGGGGAAGCTCATTCCGAAGGATCTGCGCGGGCGAGTGGAGGTGCTCCAGTGGCTCTTCTGGCAGGTGGGCGGGCTTGGGCCGATGGCTGGGCAGAACGGACACTTCAATGTGTATGCGCCGGAGAAAATCCCGTACGCGATCGATCGCTACACGCGCGAGACGGCGCGGTTGTATGGAGTGCTCGACAGGCGGCTTGCGGACCGCGAGTTCATTGCGGGGGCGTATTCGATTGCGGATATCGCGAGCTATCCGTGGATCGTGCCGCATGAACAGCACAAGCAGAATCTGGACGACTTTCCGAATCTGCGGCGGTGGTTCGAGACCATTCGCGCGCGGCCGGCGACGGCGCGGGCGTACAAGGATGTGTCTGATGCGTACAAGAAGCCGCTTTCGGAGGAGGAGCGGAAGGTGCTCTTCGGGAAGTAGGTTGCCCTCAGTCGCCGGGCGGCTCAGAGCGGGAAGCCCTCAATCGCCGGGCGGCTCGGAACGGGAAGCCCTCAGTCGCCGGGCGGCTCGGAGCAGGAAGCCCTCAGTCGCCGGGCGGCTCGGAAGCGCGGAGCACAAATTTCTTCGCTTGAGCCGCCCGGCGATTGAGGGCTTCTTCTCCTGCTCCGAGCCGGCCCGGCGACTGAGGGGCTCCCTCAAACTCCGAGTTGCTTCTTCAGCGCGTCGAGCTCTTCGCGCAGCAGCCGGACTTCGGCTTCCAGGCGACCGATGCGGTCAGCAGTTCCCGCTGCGGATGCCGAGGACGCGGAGGCGGGCGCTGAAGCGGGGGCGGGCGCCGCGGCGGCAGCCGATTCACTCTCCGGCGCCACTTCAATCGGCCCACTGAAAAGATGCGCGTACTCCGAATCCCTCCGATTCGGCTTGCGGGGCAGCTTTACGACGAACGGCCCATCCTCCCGCGTCCGCAGCCCCTCCAGCACGGCTTCCACCTGTTCGGTATCCGTGAAGCTGGCCATGCGAGCCGCGCGCGGCCGCAGTTCCCCCGGCGTCTGCGGCCCGCGCAGCAGAAGCTCACAAACGATCGCGAGCTCCTGCGGCGACAGCTTCAGCGTCCCGAACTCCGTATTGCAGAACCGATGCTGATACTTCGGCACGCGGCTCCCAAACCCCGACCGCTCCATCACCAGGTGCTTCTTCCCCAGATCATCGAGCGTGCGCTGAACGGTAGCCTCGTCGACATCCATCAGCGGATCCCGATTGCTCTTCTGATTGCACGCGTTCACAAGCGCGTTCAGCGAAAGCGGATACTGATCCGGCGTCGTGATCTGCTTTTCGATGAGGCACCCGATAACGCGCGCCTCCATGGGAGTCAGCTCAACCTTCATTTGCGCGTCAGCTCCTGCGCGGTGATGTGCCGGGGCGCGATATCGACCGGCACGTCGCCCAGCCGGTCCAGCACCCGCTGCACTTCAGGCCGGATCGTCACAGTCTTCTTCAGCAATGCATCCGCCGCGGCATAGTCGCCCGTCGCCTGGATGGTCATGATCCTGCGGGTGAGGTCCGTCACCGCCTTCTTCGCCTTCGGAACGTCGATCGCGAAGCGCCCATCGCCGGCAACGCGAATGGCACCGTGATCGAACAGGTTGTTCACCTGCATCGCGATGCCTTTCGCATGCGTCTGCGAAAGCCCGAACCGCAGGGTGCGGAAGGTGGAAGCGAGGAACGTCGTGTACATCGACTTTTCCTGCTTCTTGTCGAGGACGCCTTTGTCCATGAGGTACTGCAGGGCCCAGAGTCCCGACACGTCCGCCTTGGCCTCTTCGAGCGGACCGTTCAGCTCTTTCAGCTCCTGACGCACCGTCGTCTCCCGGCCCCCGACCTTGATGGCCTGAGGCCCGAGCCCGTGCATCAGCTCGTGCATCAGCACGTGCGTGAAAAAGGCATCGAAGGAGAGCAGCGGCCGATCCGCCGGCACCAGCGCAATGTCCGCAATCGGCGTGAGCACCTTGTCGAACTTCGCCTGCTGGAAGTTCTTCAGCATGGTGCGCTTCGACCCCTTCTCCGTGACGACCCGTTCGTCGTTCGGCAGGTTGAAGGCGGCCGTCTGAACGTCGTGATTCGCGTCGCCTGAGTTGTACACGACGTTGACCACGCGAATGGGCGAGTATCCTCCGAGTTTCGCGCGGCGAAACTTCGGGTCGATGGGCAGGTGATCCTCCAGCTCCTGCAGCTCGCCGCTGAATTTCTCGAGCTTCTTCGTTTCTTCGGCATCAGTGAGAGTGATGAACGCCTCGAACGCCGCCTTGAAATTGAACCACTCGTCCTCGTACACCTCGTACGGGCCGATCGTCGGCTCGATGGAGGCGTCCAGCTCCATCCAGGCGATGTCGCTTTCGTAGTAGTCGTTGCTGATGAACGCCGCCGCGCGCTTTTCGAGAAACGCCTTCAGCGTGGGCTGTTTCGTCAGGCTCGCGGCCTCGCGCAGCAGCCGGGCCATCTCCATGAGCTCGCCCTGGTACTCCTGCGAGTAGGGCACTGCCATGAGCTTGCCCGAAGGTGCACGTCGGATCGTCGTGAAGAAGCCAGTAGCCGCTTCCTTTTCCGCGGGGGGAAGGGAGTTCATCCACGCTTCCACCTCGGCGCGCGTGGCGTCCGCGGGATAGAAGTTCGCCTGCGGCGGCTTTGGCTCGACGCCTGGCAGGAAGGGCTCATTCGCATCCAGCGCGGACCACGGGCCCTTGTTGATGAGGAAGTAATCGAGCCGCGCTTTCCCGAGCGGGCTCGTATCCGTCAGGAGCTGCAAAAGCCTGGATTCGTTCCGCGGCGAGACCTGCCGCAGGAAAACCGCATCGAGGATCTGGGCCGCTTCGATGATGCGAACCAGCGCCTGCCGCTCGTTGTCCGGCAAGGCCGAAACGTCCACCCGGATGTCGACCGGCGCGAGGCGCGCGGACATTTTCTGAAGCTGCGGAAGATCGGGCACCGCGGCGGCGGCGACGGATGTGAGTGCCATGGCGAGAATCAGAGCCCCTGCACGAAGGCGTGCGTGACGCATGGTGAGTCCCCTTCGGAAGTCGCCCAGCGCAAGCGCGCGGGGCGGCGGGCATCTTAAATCAGCCTCGGGACCAGCGGGGATTCGCGCCGACGAAGATGAGGGATCCCTGCTCGGGGCCGTCCCCGTCGCCGCGACGAGCGGCTTCTTCCAGCAGTGCGCGGGCGCGCTCGGCACCTGCCGCAGCCTCGCCCGGCACGATATCGGCCTCGACCGGGTGCGATACCAGATAGCCCTGCACGCCCACCGGCCCGCATTTCGAAAGGAATTCGAGCTGCGGAGAGCGCTCCACGCCCTCGGCGATGACCTGCAGGCCGAGGCCATGGCAGAGCGCGATGATCGAACGCGCAATCGCCGCGGCGCGCGGGCTCGTGTCCACCGATTCCACGAGCATGCGGTCGAGCTTCACCCGGGCGAGCGGCAACTGCTCCAGCGACGTGAGTGAGGAATAACCGATGCCGAAATCGTCCAGCGCGATGGAGACACCCATCGCACGCAGGCGATTGAGCGCGTCGATCGTCGAAGCGCCCGTCTGGAACACGGACTCCGTGAGCTCAAGCTCCAGTGCGCTCGCGGGAAGCCCGGTGACTTCGAGAGCCTGTTTCACCTGATCGACGAAACCGCCCTCGAAGAGCTGTTGCGGAGAAACGTTGATCGCGACGGCCGCACGCGACCAGCCCTGGGCTCGCCACGCAGCCACCGCGGATGTCGCGCCCCGGAGCACCCACTCCGTGAGCTCGTGCATCATCCCTGTCTTCTCGGCGATGTGGATGAACTCCGTCGCCGTAGCGATGCGGCCGTCCGGCTTGCGCCAGCGAAGCAGCGCTTCCACGCCGATGGGCTCGAAAGTGTGGAGAGCGACCTGCGGCTGGTACATCAGCATGAGATCGCCAGCTTCGACGGCCCGACGCAGCGATTGCTCCAGTCGGAAGCGCTGTGCGGCCGCGTCGTAGAGAGAGGGCCGATAGAGCGCGCATCGGTTTCGGCCGAGCTCCTTGGCACGAAACAGCGCGACGTCCGCCGCACGCAACAGCGAATCCGCATCCGACGCGTGCTCGGGATAGAGGCTCGCGCCGACGCTCGCACTGGTGGACAGCACGCGCCCCTTGATGGAGAGCGGCTGCTGAAGAGCGACGACGATCTCGTTCGCGCGCTCCATCACTTCGTCATGCGACTTCACGTCTTCGATCAGCACCGTGAATTCGTCGCCACCAAGCCGCGCGAGCAGTGAACGCGGGCCCGCGGCAGTCCGCAGGCGTTCGGCCACGAGCTGAAGGACACGGTCGCCGAAGTTGTGGCCGAGCGTGTCGTTGATGGACTTGAAATTGTCCAGGTCCACGAACAGCAGCGCGAGCTGCTGGTTGGTGTTGCTCGCCCGCGTGAGCGCCCCTGCGAGTCGTGCGGAAAGCTGGCGGCGGTTGGGCAGCTGCGTCAGCGGGTCGTGATGGGCCAGGTGATGGAGCTGCTGCGTGCGTTCCTGGACGTGCTTTTCCAGCTCCGCATGGTGCGCGCGCAGTTCCGTTTCCGCCGCGACGACCTGATCCACCATCGCGTTGATCGACTGCGCGAGCGTGTCGATTTCGGCCGCGCCTCCGCGAGGCGCCCGGGCGGAACGATTGCCGCCGGCCAGCTGCCGAGTCACCTGCGTGAGACGCCGCGCCGGTAGCGTGATGCTGACCATCAATGCCATCGAAACGACGATCACGACGCCAAGCACCGCGAGACCCGTGCGGGCCATCGTGCGCTCTGCGTCCTCGGCAGCCCGCGCCGCGACTTCTGCTGCCTCAAGCAGCGCGCGCCGCGCCGGCTGCTGCAGCTCCTTCTGCGCCTCTGCGATCAGCGCGACTCCGTCGTCGAGGAATTCCTGCCGCGAAGGTCCGTTCACCGCGTCGAATCGCTCGATGAGCGTGCGAAGCTCCACTGCGTTCGTGAAATCCTCGCGAAGCAGATCGAGCCACACCTTGCCCGGAGAAGTCATGAGCTCCGCGGAGTGACGCGCGAGCACTGAACGGAATTCCCGTTCTTCGCGGGCTCCAGATGCGGCTCCCGAGCCTCCCGCGCGGAGCGAGGTCGCCGCGGTGGCCAGCTCCGCCAGCGAGCGCCGCGCGAACACCTGATTCTCGTCGATGCGTACGCCGCGTCCACCTGCGTCAATCACGCGCTGCTGGATTCTCGCGAGCGCTTCGGTTCTTCGCGCCACCCAGTCCGCGCGCTGTACGGCTTCCGCCGCAAGCGCCTGGCCGCGTGAGATATGGGCGGCCATGCTGATCTGGAGCTCCGACACCGACGGCGTCACCGCGGGTTTCGGCTCGGTCTCGAAGTAAGCGTCCATCGCTTCGTCGAGCATCTTCCTCGCGCGCGCAATGGAGTTCTCGTCGGGTGAGCGCTCGGCCTGCATGTATCCCGAGACAGCTCGATCGAACGCCACCAGCTTCTCAATGATGGTTCCCGCGCGACGTGCGAGCGGCTCGTGCTCGCTCTGCATGCTGCGCACGGCTGCGGCGGCCTTGCGGGTGGTTTCCGTCGCGATGCTGTGGCCGACGAGAATGACGGCGGCGACGGCCGCAAGTCCAAGCGCCAGCCGCCCGCCGATACCCAGTTTGAAGGAACGCCGTGCCGTCGCGAGCCGCGCGGCGCGGTCGCTCGGGGACTGCTTGTCAGCGGTCGCGACGGGTTGTTCGGGCATAAGACATAACGGATCCGCTCTCGCGTCCTGCTTTCGCGGATGATGCGTATTGCTGAAGCGGCGATGATGCGGTCGAAACAGCGCCGCTTCCGTGGCGGGCATCGCAGAAGCCAGCCGAGATCGGACGATCTCGATGCAGCAATCTGTGATGGCTGGTATCAGCCACCGACAGAACGAGCATTTATTACAAGCCTCGAGCGCGATATGTGATGCAGGCAATGCTGAAGATCACAGTGTCGCGTGACGGAGAAAATCACTTGCGTCCAGCCCCGGCCTCAGGCACGCACGGGCTCGTGCGGCGAGATCCCAGCAACCTCGCGCGGCCGGGCTGGCACAGACAGACGGAAGGAGAGGCGAGGTCGCGTCGGGAGGAGGGTGGCCGGGAAGGCAGGCGCGAGCCCGGCTATTGCACGGACACGTCCCGCGCCCGACCTCGCGGACCTTTGGCTATACTCCCGCCCCATGACTGAGATCGCGGACACGTTCGATTCGGCCTTCACCAAGGCGGTAGACCTGGGCAACCGGCTGGCCGACCGCGACAAGGATGCCGACCTCTGGGACATTGCGGATGGCCTTCTGGCTGGCGCGTTGCAGTACTGGCTGTATTCCCGTCAGCCCTGCGGCGACCCGCGGTGCCAGGACTGCATGCCCATCAGCACGGCCGAAGGCCGGATGGCGGAGCTCAAGAAGCTGGTCGAGCAGCTCGCGGCGGAGAGCGAGTACTTCCACACGCCCACGGACGCGAACGCCGGACGGGCCTGAATCCCAAGGTCCGGCCCTTTCAGGCCGGGGATCGGAAGCCCTCGATCGCCGGGCGGCTCAGGGCATCGGAGTTCGAGGGCTGCTCCTATCCGGCTGCCGCGCTTCGACTTTCCGTCATCTGCACGGCCTCGGCCAGCGCCTGCTCGAAAAGATTCATCCCTTCCTTCAGCAGAGCGTCCGGAATCGTGAGGGGCGCGAGGAATCGGATGACGTTCCCGTACATCCCGCACGCCAGGATCACGAGCCCCTTCCGGCCCGCCGCCTGAACCAGGGCGCGGGTGAGCTCGGCGTCCGGGCTGTCGGCGCGCCGGTTCTTCACGAGCTCGATGGCGACCATCGCGCCAAGCCCGCGCACGTCTCCGATCGCCGGAAATCGCGCCTGCAATCCCTTGAGCCGTGATACGAGGAAGTTGCCCGTCTGGCTCGCGCGTTCGAGCAGCTTCTCGTCGCGAATGATGTCGAGGACCGCAAGCCCCGCCGCGCAACCGAGCGGCGAGCCCGCGTACGTGCCCCCGAGGCCACCCGGCCCGGGCGCATCCATGATGGACGCCTTGCCGATGACGGCGGAGAGCGGCACCCCACCGGCGACGCTCTTCGCGATGGTCATGAGATCCGGCGCTACCCCCGCATGCTCGACCGCGAACATCCGCCCCGTACGCGCAAAGCCGGACTGGATCTCGTCGACGATGAGCACGATCCCGTGTTCGTCGCACACCGCCCGGAGCTTCCGAAGGAGCTCGGCAGGCGCCGCATAAAACCCGCCTTCCCCCAGCACCGGCTCGATGATGATGGCAGCAACTCGAGCCGGATCCACATCCGCCTTGAACAGCTGCGCGAGCGCATCGAGGGAATGCTCGACCTTCACTCCGTGATACGCCATGGGGTACGGCAGGTGATACACCTCCGGCAGCATCGGCCCGAAGCCGGCCTTGTAGGGCTGCACTTTGCCCGTGAGGCTGATGCACGCGAGCGTCCGCCCGTGAAAGCCGCCGCTGAACGCGATGATCGCCGAACGCTTCGTGTGAAAGCGCGCAATCTTGATGGCGTTCTCCACAGCCTCGGCGCCAGTGCTGAGGAACAGCGTCTTTTTCGGTTCCGACCCGGGCATCAGCGCGTTCAGTCGCTCCGCCAGCTCGATGTAGCTTTCGTACGGCGTCACCTGAAAGCAGGCGTGCATGAGCTTTTCGAGCTGGCGCGCGACGGCAGCCTTCACTTTCGGGTGCACATGGCCCGTGTTGACGACGGAGATGCCGCTGGCGAAGTCGATGTATCGCTTGCCCTCGACGTCCCAGATTTCGGCGTTCGACGCCCTGTCCGCATAGACGGCCAGCGAGTTCGACACGCCGCGAGGGACGGCGGCCTGGCGGCGGGCGTGAAGGTCTGCATTGCTGGGCAAGGGAACCTCCGGCGTGTCAAGGAGCTGAAGCGTGTCGGGCGGGAGGCCAGATGCGGGCGACGGGCCGCCTGATTTGAGGGCTTTCCTGCGGTCCGTACTATAATCCCCGCCCTTTCCGAAAGCGTAGTCATCGCCTTGAGCCAAGCCATCTCCCCCGCCTCACCCATCGAGGCGGAGGTCGTCATCGTGGGGGCCGGACCCTGCGGCCTTTTCCAGGTTTTCGAGCTCGGGCTTCTTGGAATCAGCTCGCACCTCGTGGACTCGCTCGCCCATCCGGGTGGCCAGTGCGCCGAGCTGTATCCCGAGAAGCCGATCTACGACATTCCCGCGCTTCCTGTGTGTGGCGCGCAGGAGCTCGTGGATCGGTTGATGCAGCAGATCAAGCCGTTCAACCCGCAGTTCCACCTCGGGCAGGAAGTCACCGAGCTCACTCGCCGCGAGGATGGCCGCTTCACGCTGCGCACGGCGACGGGTACCACGTTCAATACGGGTGCCGTCGTCATCGCCGCCGGCGTCGGGTCTTTTCAGCCGAGGCGCATCGGGTTGGAGGGCGCGGAGGCGTTCGAGGGCGAGTTCATCCGCTATCGTGTGCGGGACGCGCATCTGCTTCACGGGAAGCGGCTCGTCGTGTTCGGCGGTGGGGATTCGGCGCTGGACTGGGCGATCGAGCTGGCTCCGAAGGCCGCGAGTCTTGCGCTCGTGCATCGGCGCCCTGAGTTCCGTGGCGCTCCGGCATCCGTGGCGAAGATGCGGGAGCTCGTTGCGGCCGGCCACATGCGGCACATCGAAGGCATTCCGCATGCGCTGAACGTCGAAGGCGGCGCGCTGCGCGGCGTAACCGTGCAGGGGCTGGACGGCACTCACATCTCGCTCGATTGCGATCACATGCTGGTGTTCTTCGGGCTGCATCCGAAGCTCGGTCCCATCGCCGAATGGGGCCTGGAGCTGGAGAAAAAGGCCCTGAAAGTGGACACGGAGAAATTCCAGACGAACGTCCCCGGCATCTTCGCTGTCGGAGACATCAACACGTACCCCGGCAAGAAGAAGCTGATTCTCAGCGGGTTTCACGAGGCGGCGCTCGCGGCATTCGCGATCCAGCACCACCTGTATCCGCAGAAGAAGCAGTTTCTTCAGTACACGACGACGAGTCCGATCATGCACAAGCGGCTCGGCGTCCCCGACTGACACCCGCAATAGGAGACCCTCGATGAAACTCAAGCACACGCTGCTCGCCGCTGCGCTCATCGGCGCGAACGCGCTCATGTTTGCCGGGCCCGCCGCCGCAGCCGACAAGGTCTGCAAGCTCGAAATCAGCGGCAACGACCTCATGCAGTTCGACAAGAAAGAGCTGAAGGCCGATGCGGACTGCACGACCATCGAAGTCACGCTGCACCACTCGGGCAAGCTGCCGGCCGCTTCCATGGGCCACAACTGGGTGCTCACGAACACCGCCGACGTGAACGGCGTGTCGAACGACGGCCTCGGCGCCGGGCTCGCCGCGCAGTACGTGAAGCCGGACGACAAGCGCGTGATCGCGCACACGAAGGTCGTCGGCGGCGGCCAGAGCGACACGGTGAAGTTCCCCGCGTCGGCGCTGAAGAAGGGCGGCGACTACACGTTCATCTGCACCTTCCCCGGCCACAGCGCGCTCATGAAGGGCAAGTTCATCTTCGGGTGATCGGCCCCTTGCCGTTGAGGGAGCCCGTTTGACGTCGCAGACGACAGATCTTCTGGCCCTCCTCGAGCTCGAACAGCTCGAGGTGAATCTGTTTCGCGGCGAGAGCCGCGACATCGGGAGCGCGCAGGTGTTCGGCGGGCAGGTGCTGGGCCAAGCCCTGACCGCCGCTTCGCGCACGGTGGCGGATCGCGTGGTGCATTCGCTCCACGCGTACTTCCTGCGCCGGGGCGACTTCAACGCGCCCATCGTCTACGAAGTGGATCGCAGCCGCGACGGGCACAGCTTCTCGAACCGGCGCGTCGTCGCCATCCAGCACGGCGCGCAGATCTTCAACATGACGGCGTCGTTCCAGGTCGTCGAAGACGGGCTGGAACACCAGATCGAGATGCCGAAGGTGCCCGCGCCCGAGGACCTGCCGGACATGGTGGAGGTCCTGCGCCCGCAGCTCGAGCACATGCCCGAGCGGGTGAAGAAGTTCGTGGAGGCGCCGCGGCCTTTCGATTTCCGGATGGTGCAGCCGGTGAATCCGCTGGATCCGCGCAAGTCGCCGCCGTCGCGGCAGGTGTGGTTTCGCGCGAACGGGAAGATCCCGGACGGCGAGTCGCTGCACCGGATTCTTCTGGCTTACGTATCGGATTTTTATCTGCTGGACACGGCGGCGCTGCCGCACGGGCTTTCGTTCTTCAGCAGCAAGATCATCATGGCCAGCATCGATCACGCGATGTGGTTCCATCGCCCGCTGCGGGTGGATGACTGGCTTCTGTACGCGCTGGACAGCCCGAGCGCGTCAGGTGCTCGCGGGTTCGGACGGGGCAGCGTGTTCTCGCGCGACGGGCGTCTCGTCGCGAGCACGGCGCAGGAAGGACTGGTTCGCGTCGTAGCCCCCTGAGCGGCCGCAAGGATTGGTTCGCGTCGTAGCACCCTGAGCAGCCGCGAAGAAGCCTCTTCCCTGGAGCCGTGTGCCGCGCCATCCGCGTGGCTCACCGTTCGCTCAGCGCGCGCTCTCTGTCCGAGCCGCCCGGCGATTGAGGGCTTCTTCCTCCCTCATGAGTGAGGCGAGATCCCCTCGATCTCCTCCAGCAGCACCGGGTTGAACCGCTCCGGCGCCTCCATCATCAGGAAATGCCCCGTGTTCTCGAGCGTGCGCGCCTTGAACGACGGCAACACCTTCTTGATGCGCGCCTCGTCCGCAGCCTGTCCCAGGCTTGAGTTGATCGCCACGACAGGCACGCGAATCTCGGCCAGCAGCGGCGTGTAATCCATCCGCAAGAGCGACTGCATCGCCGACACTGCGATTTCGGGCGGCGCGAGCGACATGTCGTACGCCACCTTGTTCACGAACTTCGGGTCCGCATCGGGCGTAAAGAACGAATCGGTGACGAACTCCCGTGTGTGCCCGATGAAATTCTCGCGAAACGGCTGCAGCACTCGTTCGAGCTGCGCTTCGGGCATCACGGGCTGGCCGATGGTCTTCAGCGAATCCACCGCAACGATGCCAACCACACGGTCGCCGATGCGGCGTGCGGCCTCGAGCGCCACCGGCGCGCCCATCGAGTGACCCACGAGCACGACTTTCTGGTTCCTGATCTGGCGCACGACGGCCGCGACGTCCTCACCGAAGTTGCCCATCGACCAGTCGGTGCGATTCGTGCCCGATGCGCCGTGCCCCGCGAGATCGACGGTGACGGTGGTGTAATGCTCCCTGAGCGCTTCGAGCTGCTCCTTCCAGTAGTTGGAATCGCAAGACCACCCGTGGATCAGCACGACCGCCGGTTCGCCGCGGCCGTACACGTGATACTCGATGTGCACCCCGTCTACCGACGTGACGATTTGGGGCGCGCCTTCCGCCGGAGCGCTGACGGACGCAGCGACGTCCGGCTCCGCCGACTCCTTCTTGCCGCAGGCAGTAAGGGCCAGCGAAGTGGCGAGCGATGTGAGCGCTGCGAAGAGCAGGGCACGCGAACGAGAACAGGTCGGGGTCATCGTGATCTCCTGGCCGCCTCGGCGCGACCGGCGCGCATCATAGCTTGCACAGCGCCGCCACCGGCAACCGCGAATATCGCCAACTGTGAACGGATGAATAGCGCCATGAGCGCCGTAGCCCGGCAAGGCTTCTGGCTGCACGGGCGACCTGCGCGTCTCTCCAATCGCGACGCACGTTCGACTTCCGGCGGCTCGATGGCCACCGGGAGTCCCCAGCCGAAGCGGGATTTCAGCCGCTCCTCCAGCCCTCGGTGTTACTTCGGCGAGCGTTCAGGCCGCGGGCGACAGCGCGGGACCGCGGTTCGCCGTCTCGCGCCGGAGAACCTTGCCGGGATTCATGATGCCGTTCGGATCGAACGCGCGTTTCACGGCGCGCATCAGCTCCAGCTCTTCGGGCTGCGAATAGGCTTCGAGCTCGCTCACCTTGAGTCGGCCGATGCCGTGCTCGGCGCTGAAGCTGCCGCAGAAATCCCGCACGAGATCGTGGATCGCGCGACGGGTCGCAGGCTCGCGCGCCAGAAAATCCTCCCGGCTCGCGCCCGGCGCCTGGTTCAGGTTGAAGTGAAGGTTGCCGTCGCCCACGTGGCCGTACGCGACGAGGCGCGCCTCGGGCACGTTCTCCTTCACCCACGCGCTGGCCCGTTCCACGAAGTCCGGCAGCACCGCGATGGGGACCGAGATGTCGTGCTTGAGACTTGCACCATCGAGCCGCTGCGCCTCGGGGATGGTCTCGCGCAGCCTCCAGAACGCCTCCCGATGACGCTCGTTCTGGGCGAGCACCGCATCGAGCACAATGCCGCGCGAGTGCGCGCTTTCCAGCACTCCTTCGAGCACGGCAGGGAGCGTGTCGATGTACCGCGACGACGTGAGCTCGCAGAGCGCGTACCACTCATACCGCTGATCCAGCGGATCCAGCACCCCGGGAATGTGCTGGGTAGTGAGATCGACGCCCGCGCGCGGAACAAGCTCGAACGAGCTGACCGCGTCCCCGCTTGCGTCCCGCAGCTCGCTGAGCAGCGTGACGGCCGCGTGAACGCTGGGGACCGCTGCGAACGCCGTCGCCCGCGCGCGAATTTTGGGATACAGCTTCAGGCTCGCCGCGGTGATCACGCCGAGCGTGCCTTCCGCGCCGATGAACAGGGACTTCAGGTCGTAACCGGTGTTGTCCTTGCGAAGCGTGTTGAGCGTGGAGAGCACGCGGCCGTTGGGAAGCACGACTTCAAGGCCAAGCACCTGGTCGCGCATCATCCCGTAGCGGACCACGTTCGTGCCGCCGGCGTTCGTCGAGAGATTGCCGCCAATGTGGCAGCTGCCCTCGGACCCGAGGCTCAGGGGGAAGAAGCGCCCGGCGTCGTCCGCTGCGCGCTGGACTTCGGCCAGGATGCAGCCCGCCTCCACGACCATCGACCAGTTGAGCGGATCGATGTTGCGAATGCGGTTCAGGCGCCGCAGGGACAGGACGATCTGCTCCCCCGATTCATCGGGCGTGGCGCCTCCGCAGTAGCTCGTGTTGCCTCCGTGCGGAACGACGCCGATCCCGTTGTCGTTGCAGAAGGCGAGGACGCGCGAGATCTGGTCGATCGTACGCGGCAGGACGACCGCGGGCGTGCGCCCGCGGTACAACTTGCGATGATCCGTCAGGAACGGTTCGAGCTCGGCGTCTTCCGTGAGCAGGCAATCGGAACCGAGTATTGCCGAGAGCCGGGAGCGGATGTCATTTGCTTCCATGCTCCCTAGTCTAGCGCCTGCTCAGGCGTTCGGTATGTCGGCAGCTACACGAACGCAGTGATCGGAGCTCTTCTTGCTCCCGGCTTGGACAACAATATGTGTACATCGCCGAGGGCTCGCTCCATGAAGCCGCCCTCGCAGTAGCAGAGATAGAACTCCCAGAGCCGCACGAAGCTGTCGCTGAGGCCGAGCTTGCGTACGGTGGGCAGGCTCGCGAAGAAGCGCTCGCGCCAGTGCCGGAGCGTCGTCGCGTAATGCGGGCCGATGTCTTCGAGGTGCGACACCTTCATGTCCGTGGCCGCGCAGACCGCATTCGCGATGGCGGTCACCGACGGGATGAAGCTGCCGGGGAAGATGAAGCGCTGGATGTAGTCCACCGAGTCCAGCGCCTGCTCGTAGAACTGGTCCTGGATCGTGATGGCCTGCAGGAGCATCGTCCCGTCGGGTTTGAGGAGAGACGAGCACTTCGCGAGGTACGTCTCCAGGTAATCCGCGCCGACCGCCTCGATCATCTCGACGGAAACCAGCTTGTCGTAAGTGCCCTCGAGGTCGCGATAGTCCTTGAAGAGCAGGGTGATGCGATTGGAGAGGCCGAGGCGCTCGATTCTGGCTTTCGCGTAATCGTGCTGCTCTTTGGAGATCGTCGTGGTGGTCACGCGGCAGCCGTAGTTCGTGGCCGCGTGGATGGCGAGCCCGCCCCAGCCGGTCCCGATCTCGACGAGATGGTCCTTCGGGCTCAGCGCGAGCTTCTGGCAGATGGCGTCCAGCTTCGCGACCTGCGCTTCGTGCAGGGTCGAGTCGGGGCGCGGGTAGATGGCGCAGGAGTACATCATCGTCTCGTCGAGCATGAGCTCGTAGAGATCGTTGCCAAGGTCGTAGTGGGCGGAGATGTTCCGCGCGCTGCCTTCCTTGCTGTTGCGGTTGAGCGCGTGGAAGAGCTTCAGGAACGGCTTCGTCAGCAGGGTGGCCCAGCCGCCGTCCATGCCGTTCATGAGGTCGCGGTTGCGCACGAAGATGCGCACGAGCGAAGTCAGGTCGTCACATCGCCACAGGCCGCGAATGTATGCCTCGCCGGCGCCGACCGTCCCACCGAAGGCGACGTCCGCGAAGAACTGCACGTTCGCCACATGAACCGTTAATGCGAGGTCGCATTCGCTCGTGCGCCTCCCGAACACGTGATCGCCGCCCGGCTCCACGATGTGGATGAGGCCGTGCCGAAGCTTCGCGAGCTGCCCCAGCAGCAGCTTCCGGCCGAGCTGCGCGAGCAGCGAGGGGCGGCGCGTGGCAGCGGGAAGGTCCGCCTCAAGCGGGATGATCGACGGTCGCGTAGTCATGGGGGCAACGTCCCTCGAAACAGCTTGTCTGGATGCGTATAGAAGGGCGTGCGCTTCAGCCAGAGCCGCAGCGCCTGCCAGTGGATCAGGGTAATGACCTGCGCGGTCATCAGCGGGAACGACACAAGAGCGCGCGCCAGCGAGGCGCTCGTGATCGGCTCGCGTTTCAGGCTCAGGGTTGCATCGAATGCGGAGCGGCCGTTTCGCCAGTTCTCCATGTGGACGTGCAGGCCGTCCGCCGGGGCGCTGAATCTCCAGTCGTAGCGCATGTCCATCGGCATGAAGGGCGACACGTGGAACCGCTTTTCGAACTGGAAGCGCCACGCACCGCCGCCGTCGGCAGAGCCGGCGACCGGCAGCACATAGGCGTGCCTTTCTTTCCATGGTGTGTTCGTGATCTCGGCAACGATGGTCTCGACGTTCGTGCCGCTGCTGTCGAAGCAGTAGTAGAAGCTGACGGGGTTGAAGGAATAGCCGAAGTAGCGAAGGTGCGTGAGGAGGCGGATCGGCCCGGTCGGCCGCTTGCCGGTTTCCCGCGCGACCACGCGCCGAACGGATTCATCGAGCGAGAGCGACGGCCCGCCTTCCGGTGAGCCCTCGATCTGGAGATAGTCTTCGCGGCGGAACCATGCGGGTGCCGCGCGCTTCGCGGACCAGAAGAAGTACGGCTCGAAGAGCTTCGGCAGCTCCGCGAGATCCAGGTACATCATGAACAGCCGGTACCGGAACTTGTTGTCCGTGGGTTCGTGGCGCCGGTGGCGAACCGATCCCACGTAGAGGCAGCTCTGGAGTTCGCCGGCCATGGGATCTCTATCTCTAGACCGCGGCCCGGCGGACCGTGGGAACGGCGCGCAGCGTCTGCTCGCGAGCGGCGACGATCTGGAAGTCCCTCACAGCCCACTCCGCACTGACGACGCCGTCCTCGTGGAAACCGTAGCGCCAGTAGGCCCCGCAATAGAACGTGCGGTTGCGGCCGCTCACTTCGTGCCGGCGTTTCTGCGCGGCCACAGCGTCCGGCGTGTACACCGGGTGCTCCATCGTTGCGGAATGAATGATGTGCCGCGGATCGATGTCGGCCGTCCGGTTGAGGGTGACGAGCAGCGGGAGCGGGCTCACGATCGACTGCAGGATGTTCATGTCGTACGTGAGCGCGACACCCGGCTGCTTTTCAGCGAGCTGGTGATAGTTCCAGGCGGCTCGGGCCAGAGGAGTGCGCGGAAGCATCCGCGCGTCCGTGTGAAGGACCACTTCGTTCGGCTGATACGGGAAGGCGCCCAGGATCTCGGTTTCCTGCGGAGTCGGGCCGTCCAGCATCGCGAGCGCCTGGTCGCTGTGACACGCGAAGATCACGTAGTCGAAGCGTTCGACATCGCCGCGCGCCGTGCGGATCATCACGTCATCGCGAGTCCGCTTTACGGCCTGCACCGGCGTGCGCAGGCGGATGCGATGCCGGTAGAGGGCCGTGAGCTTTCGCGCGTACTCGCGCGAGCCGCCGCAGATGGCCTTCCATTGCGGACGATCGTTCACGGTCAGGAAACCGTGGCGCTCGAAGAAGTCGACGAAGAATCGCGCCGGAAAGCCGAGCATGGCCTCTTCGGTGGCGGACCAGATGGCCCGGCCCATCGGGATGATGTATCGCTCGATGAACGGCTCGGTGTAATCGTGCTTCGCGAGGTACTCGCCGAGCGTAAGCGTGTTGTCCTGGGAGAGCAGGAGACGCGGCGATTCGCGGTTGAATCGCAGGATGTCCGCGATCATCCGCAGGAACGACGGCCGGACGATGTTCAGCCTCTGCGCGAAGAGCGAGTTGATCGAGGTGCCGTTGTATTCCAGGCCGGAGCGCTCACAACGCAGCGAGAAGCTCATGTTCGACGGCTGGGACTCGACGCCCAGCTCGTTCATGAGGTTCACGAAGTTCGGATACGTGCGGTCGTTGAACACGATGAAGCCCATGTCGACTGCAAACATGCGCCCGCCCATCTCGACGTCGCGGGTGTACGTGTGCCCGCCGAAGTGCTCCGACGCTTCGAAGATCGTGACGTCGTGCTGGTTGCACAGCCGGTAGGCGGCCGTCATGCCCGAGATGCCAGAACCGATGATTGCGATTCTCACGACGGGCTCCCGATGCGGCGGGGATGGTGATCGCGCATGGAAACGGGCACCGACCGAAGGTCCCAGATGATCCCGAGCCACGAGAGCGCCTTCAGCCCGTAGTAGCTGATGTCCACCTCCCACCAGTAGAAGCCCTGGCGCGCGGAGCTCGGATAGTGGTGATGGTTGTTGTGCCACCCCTCGCCGAGCGTGATGAGCGCGAGGAACCAGTTGTTACGGCTCTCGTCGCCGGTGCGATAGCGCTGCTTGCCAAGCACGTGGCAGAGCGAATTGATCGTGTAGGTGCCGTGATAGCAGGCGATCGTCGAGATGAAGAATCCCCACACGAGCATCTGCCAGCCGGTGGTCCCGAGCTCCGGATGCGTGTTCTTCAGGATCACGCCGAAGAAGAAGATCGCCGTCGCGAAGATCACGGGCACGAGGATGTCGAAGCGATCCAGCAGCCGCAGCTCCGGATACTTCATGAGGTCCCGCACGCACTTGAGGTCCGGGGAGAAGCCTTTCTTCGTCAGGAACCAGCCCATGTGCGCGCGGATGAAGCCGTGCTGCACGGGAGAGTGCACGTCCGCGGGCTTGTCCGAATGCGCATGATGATGGCGATGATGAGCCGCCCACCACACCGGCCCGCGCTGCACCGCTGAAGCGCCGAGCACGCCGAACACGAACTGGGCCACGCGCGAAGTCTTGAACGACCGGTGCGAGAAGTACCGGTGATAGAACGCCGTGATGGCGAACATACGCAACACGTAGAGCGCGATTGCGGTGATCACGGCGATCGGACTCCAGCCCACCCAGAACACGGCAAGACACACGACGTGCATCAGGATGAAAGGCAGGATGCGGGTCCAGTCGACCTTCTCCGCAACCTTCTCGTCGATGACCTGGTTCACCGGCGCCGCAGGGCTGCCCGAATCGAACCAGCAGAGGATGTTGCCGGCCAGGCGGCGCAACGCGCCGGCGTCGGCATTCGCAGTCGTACTTTTGATGACCCCACTCCCGCAGTGCGCGCGCAATGTAGCCAAGGCATTTACCCCGTGAAAAGTCGTCGCCCCGTGAAGACGTCGCTTCACGAAGACATTTGCCAGCGTTTCCGCGCTGGCATCGCGATATACGGGGTTTTCGGGAGGTCAGATGCACGACGCCCGGCGCGAGGCCGGGCGTCGTTATGTCAGCGCGAAGATGTCGCCGATCAGTGAGTCATCGAGCGAAGCGCAGCGATGCGCTCGTCGAGCGGCGGGTGGCTCATGAAGAGCCGCTTGATGCCGCCGATCTTCTGTCCGCCGGAGATGCCGAACGCAGCGAGCTGCGCAGGCAGCGGCTCGTGCGTGGCCTTCAGCCGCTCGAGCGCCGAGATCATGTTCTCGCGACCCGAGAGCGTGGCGCCGCCGCGGTCCGCGCGGAACTCGCGCTGACGCGAGAACCACATGACGATCATGCTCGCGAGGATGCCGAGGACGATCTCCGACACGATGACGGAGATGAAATACGCCGGCCCGCGTCCGTCTTCCGAGCGGAAGAGAGTGCGGTCGACGAGGTTGCCGATGATGCGCGAGAGGAAGATGACGAACGTGTTCACCACGCCCTGGATGAGCGTGAGAGTCACCATGTCCCCGTTGGCGACGTGCGAGACCTCGTGGCCGAGGACCGCCTCCGCTTCCTTCTCGTTCATGCGCTGGAGCAGGCCGGTGCTCACGGCGACCAACGCCGCGTCACGACGCGCGCCGGTGGCGAAGGCGTTCGGCTCAGGCGAGTCGAAAATGCCGACTTCCGGCATGCCGATGCCGGCCGCGCGGGCCTGCCGCTGGACGGTGGCGACGAGCCACTGCTCCGTGGCGTTGCGCGGCTGGTCTATGACCCGCACGCCCATGGCGCGCTTCGCCATCCACTTGGAGATGGCCAGCGAGATGAATGCGCCACCGAAGCCGAACACCGCGGCGAAGGCCAGGAGGCCCCCGAGGTTCATTCCATTGGCATGCAGCGCCCGATCGAGGCCGAGGATCTGAACCACGATGGACAGGACGACGATGATGGCGAGGTTGGTCGCGAGAAACAGCAGTACGCGTTTCATGGCGGCGGCACGAGCTCCGGGTCAGGGGGTAGGGGGCACCGTTTCGACCGGTCCTGAGACCGGCTAGTTCGGCCAGGCAGGCGCCAGCGCGCCGGAGCCTTCCGAACGTGTCGCTACGGTAAGGACAACCCTATGGAATTCAAGGCCTTCAGGCCAGCCCCGCCGACCCCTTTTTTGGGGAGCGGGGCTGCCTTTGAGACGCGCCGCCTACGCTGCAGTCGGTAGCAGCCGGTGGTAGTACGCGTTCATGACCCCGTAACACTCGCAGCAGGCGGCCGCTTCGAGCTTTTTCCGGTTGACAATCGTGATGTGGCCACGCTTGTACTCGATCAGGCCCTTCTTCCGGAGGAAGGTCGCCACCTCGCTCACGGACTGCCGCCGGACGCCGAGCATCTCCGCCAGGATGGCCTGCGGGAGGGCGAACTCCTCGGTCCCTGCCCGATCCTGGACGACCAGCAGCCAGCGGCAGGCCCGCTGCTTGATGGTGTGCAGGGTGTTGCAGGCCGCGGTCTGGTGCGCAAACCGCATCGTGTACTCGCAGTACCGCAGCATCAGCTTCTGAAGCGAGGCGCTCCGTTTAATGGATTCGAGGAACGTCGGAGCCGCCATCCGGTACGAGCGACCTTCAGTCTGCTGTACGACCGTATAAGGACTGGAACTCAGACCAAAGTAGAGCGGTAGTCCCATCAGCCCTTCGTTGCCGACGGCGGTCGTCTCGCAGCCGGCGCCATCCCGCATGTTCACAGTGAGCGCGAGCGCGCCTACCACCGGGAAGTACGCGTATGAGATTGGCCGGTCCTGCCGGTAGATGACGTGCCCTGGGGGGTATGTCACAGGCTGGAGACCGGACTGCAGCGCTGGATTCTCGCGGAGGAAAACGTCGAGAAGACGATTGCCCGATGTCGATGTTGCGTCGAGCGATCTAGCTTGATTTGCGTCTGCCATGCGCAGTGCCAATCGGCAATAAAACCCCCGCGCGAACGCTAAGCAATCGCCGTTCCCCATTGTGTCGCCTACCGGACAGACCCACCCTTTCCGTGCTGCTAAATACGCACAGATCACTACAACAGCCCAAAGGCACACGGGGAAATTCAGTTTGTCTGAGAACACTGGGCGCCCGCTGAGCGGGCGCATCCTGGTCGTTGACGACCTCTCCGACGCAGCTGCCAGTCTTGCCTTGGTGTGCGAGCTATACGGCGCCGAAGCACGCGTTGCGTCGGATGGGCTTCAGGCACTCGCCCTGGGCGCTGCATTCCATCCTGACGTCGTACTAATGGATATCAGCATGCCGAACATGGACGGCTACGAGGCTGCACGGCGCTTACGTGCGGAATCGTGGGGCAAGAACGCAGTGCTCATCGCTCTCACCGGCTGGGGGAGGCCAGGAGATATCGAAGCGGCGCGCGCTGCGGGCTTCGACGGGCATCTGCTGAAGCCCGTGGAAGCGGAAGCGCTGATTCGGCTGATTACGACGCTGCGAGAGCAAAATCACTCGCTCGCCGCGCCCGGCGAGAGTGCTGCCGACAAAGGAAAGTAGCTCGCGCTGCGGCGGCGTTAGCCTGGCCGGAGTTGTCCGGTGCCGCGCACCACGTATTTGTAGCTCGTGAGCTCCGTGACGCCCACCGGCCCGCGTGCGTGGAAGCGATCCGTCGAAATGCCGATTTCCGCGCCCATGCCGAACTCGCCACCGTCCGCGAACTGCGTGGATGCGTTGTGAAGCACGATGGCGCTGTCCACGGTTTCGAGGAAGCGCTGAGCGGTCGCCTCGTTTTCGGTAACGATCGACTCCGTGTGCGCGGAGCCGTACTTCGCAATGTGCGCGACAGCAGCATCCACTCCGTCGACGACACGCGCGGCGATGATGGCGTCGAGGTACTCGGTGTGCCAATCCTCCTCGCTCGCCGGTAGCACGCGGCTGTCGACCTTTTGTACGGTCTCGTCGCCGCGGACCTCGCAGCCTGCATCCAGCAGTGCTTTCACCACGGGTGCGAGGTGTGTGTCCACGGCAGCGCGATCGACGAGCAGCGTTTCAGCCGCCCCGCAGATTCCGGTGCGCCTCATCTTTGCGTTCACGGCGATCTGAACCGCCATGCGTACATCCGCATCCCGATCGATATACACGTGACAGTTGCCGTCCAGATGTCCAATGACCGGCACGCGCGCTTCGCGCTGAACGCGTTCGATGAGGCTCTTGCCGCCGCGAGGCACGAGGACGTCTATGTAATCCGCCATGCCGGCAAGCATGTAACCCACCGCCGCACGATCCGTGATCGGAACGAGCTGAATGCATGTCTCGGGAAGGCCCGCTGCGCGAAGCCCCTCGAGGAGGCACGCGTGAATCGCGCGATTGGAGTTCGTTCCTTCAGTACCGCCTCGGAGGATGACTGCGTTGCCCGACTTGAGGCACAGCGCGCCAGCGTCTGCCGTCACATTGGGCCGGCTCTCATAGATGATGCCGATGACACCCAGCGGGACACGCACACGCTGGATCTTCAGGCCGTTCGGCCTGGTCCATTCCGCAGCGACCGCTCCCACGGGGTCCGGCAAGGCGATGACGTCTTCGATCGCGAGCGCCATGCCCTCGACGCGCTTCTCGTCGAGCTTGAGGCGATCGAGCAGGGCGGAGCTCAGATTGCGGGCGCGAGCACTCGCCATGTCCTTCTCGTTGGCCGCGAGAATCGTCGACGCGGAGGCGCGGATGGCTTTCGCCGCAGCGGCCAGAGCGTCGTTCTTGCGCTGGGTGCCCGCCTGCGCCAGAACGGCAGCGGCCTCCAGAGCGTCCTTCCCCATGCGCTCCATGAGCGGGCCGACATCCGCAGCCTTCGACTCGACCCCGACCGGTGCGCCCACCAGCGTGTCGTTGGTGGCGGGATCGGCAGGTCTCGTCTGGGGATGGCTCATGGAAAGATGGGGCGAAAAGCCCCCCTCTAGTCGGCGTCGGCGGCAGGGCCGTGAAGGATAACCAGATCGTCGCGATGGATCATCTCCGCCCGCCCGCTGAATCCGGTCAGCTTTTCGATTTCGGACGACTGGCGGCCCATGATCCGGGTGGCATCCATATCGGAGTAGGCGACGATCCCTCTTGCGACTTCGGTGCCGTTCGGTGCGATCACGCTCACGGTGTCGCCCCGGTCGAACCGGCCCATCGCCGCCTTCACGCCCGCCGGCAGCAGGCTCTTGCCCGCCCGCAGGGCCTTGAGGGCGCCTTCGTCGATGGTCAGCGCGCCGGCCGGCCGGAGGGTGCCGGCGATCCACTGCTTGCGAGCCGTGCGGGGGTTGGCGGTGGCCGAGAACCACGTGGACCGCGCCCCTTCCTCGATCCGCCGGACGGGGTGCGGGTGGTGACCGGCGGAGATGCACATGTGACAGCCGGCCGCGACGGCGATCTTCGCGGCGAGGATCTTCGTCGCCATGCCGCCCGAGCCCACGTCCGACATGGAGCTGCCGGCCATGGCTTCGATCGCTGGGGTGATCTCCTGCACGCGCTCGATGAATTGAGCCTTGGGGTCTTTGTTCGGATCCGCGGTGTACAAACCATCGACATCCGACAGCAGAAGAAGGCAGTCGGCGCTCGCCATCTGCGCAACACGCGCGGCTAGCCTGTCGTTGTCGCCGTAACGGATCTCCGCTGTCGCCACCGTGTCGTTCTCGTTGATGACCGGGATGGCACCGAGCTCAAGCAGCGTCGATAGCGTGGCCCGCGCGTTCAGGTACCGCCGGCGGTCCTCGCTATCGTCCAGCGTGAGCAGCACCTGCGCGACCGTGATGCCTTTCTCCTCGAGCAGTTCTTTGTACGCGTGTGCCAGATTGATCTGTCCGACAGCCGCGGCAGCCTGCTTTTCCTCCAGCCTCAGCGGACCCTTGGCCAGTTTCAGCTGGCGCCGGCCGAGGGCGATCGCACCCGAGGAGACCAGGATGACCTGCTGATGACGGGCTCGCAGCTGCAGCAAGTCCTCGACCAGGGTTTCGAGCCAGGCCCGGTTCAGGAGTCCGGTTTCCTGATCGACGAGCAGGGCGGAGCCGACCTTCACCACGACACGTCGGGCGGTCGTGAGGGGGAGTACGGCGGAGGCGGATGGCGAACCAGGGTGCGCGGACATGGTGCGAAAACTATAGCAAACGCTACGGCATGGACCTTGTGACTGCAGTCCTTCGACCAGGCTTTCCGCGTCGGGACTGGATTGCCTGGTCCGATTGGAGCCCATAAACTTGCGGCTCCCCGCGACAGGGGTATGGCAGGTGAGCGAGCGGTGAGCAGAGATTACGAACCGACACCCGGGCAGTGGTACGAGAATCTGGAAGAAGAAGAGTCGTTCCGCGTGCTGTCGGTTGACGAGGACTCGGAGCTGATCGAGATCGAATACCTCGATGGGGACATCGAGGAGATCGACATCGAGACGTGGCACGAGATGGACCTGGATCTCACCGACGAGCCGGAAGGCTGGTCCGACTCCGACGAGGAGGAGGACGAGGATGAGGACGACGAAGAAGAAGACGAAGACGACGACGACGATTGGGATGACGACGACGACGAAGACGACGACGACTTCGACGACGAGGATGAAGACGAGCGCGATCAGTACTGATCGCGTTCCGCGCGGCCCGTTCGGGCCGCGACCCTGAGCCTCACGGCTCTCCCGGCTGTTTCGGGTTCTCCAGTTTCCTGAGGCGCGCGAGCTCTGCTCGCGCCATGCCGTATTCCACGAAGTTGAGCTGCTTGAGGTTCACCACGGCGGCGAAGTGTTTGCGCGCGGTGTCGATGTCCCCGTCCGCGAGGTACCGTTCGCCGACGTAGAACAGCGCTTCGGTGAGCCACTCCCGGACCGTCTGATCCGACGGTTGCTCGCGGATTTCCTCGACCAGCCGCTTCTGCGTCTTCCGTCCGAGCAGCGTGTCCAGAACAGGTAGCGGCCAGTCGTCCTCTTTCGCGTCGTGCGGCAGCACTTCGGGTTCGCGCACCCCGGCGCGACGCTGCGCGAGCCAGAAGAGGCACTCGGCGTAAGTGCCGAACTCCGCGCGGTGCTCTTCGATGGTCGAGAGGCGAAGTTGGGCCATCGCGTCGGCCCAACGTTCCTGGAGGAAGTCGAGGCGAGCGCGCGCTTCGAGAAGCCCGCGGTCGTCGGGATCTACGGCGAGAGCTTTCTGGATCTCCGCGTGCGCCTCTTCGGTCTGGCCCATGGCGAGGTACGCGGCTGACATGCCCGCATGGATGGCCGGCGCCCGCGGTGTGCATTCCAAAGCCGCGCGATAGCTCTGGATGGAGGCTTCGAACTCGCCGGTTTCGAACTGAACGTAGGCGAGGTGGCGATACTGGTTCGCGAAACGACTTGCGCCCAGAGTCGTGGCGCATTCTTCGCCGGCCGGTGGGGGATGACGCTCGAGCTCATGTTCGGCGGCGCGCAGCGCGCGGGACTGGTAAACGAAGGCGTCGTCATCCCGTGGGCCGAGCTCGAGCGAGTAGGCGACGAGTGGGGCTTCGTTCGCCGCCGCGTTTTCCGGGAGCGCTTCCTGCGGCGTGTCTGCCGCCGCTTCGAAGTTTGCTCCGGAGAGTGCGAGGCCCAGTGTCAGGAACGACGCACGGAAGGCACGCATCTTTGCGCTAGCTAGATTAGCGAGCGACGGGTGAGGCCGGTGACTCCGCCCCGAAGCGAGTACACGTTCGGTTGGCCACGCGATCTCAGCTCTTCCGTCGCGGCAAGGCTTCGGCGGCCGCTCGCGCACATCAGCAGGTGTTTGCCTGAGGCGGAGAGTGGCTGTCCGCCGTGAAGCAGCTCGGCCATCGGGATATGACGGGCGTTGCTGCTCGGGCTCGGCATCTCGGCGAGCTCGCGTGGTTCGCGGATGTCGATGACGGTGAAGCCGCTGGCTTCGGCATCGTCGAGCGAATCGAAAGAGAGCTCGAGCGGTTCGGTCGGGGCGACGGAAGCGGCGGCATCGAGCGGGCGGACCACGCGGGAGCTTGCGTGTTCCGGGCACGTGGCGGCGCGTTTGATCCGGACGCGCGAAACGGAGAGCGTCAGCAGGTCCAGCACGAGCAGCTCGTTGCCGAGCTGGCCCGGCAGATCCAGCAGAGTCTTCAGGGCTTCGAGCGCCTGGAGGCTGCCGAACACGCCCGGCACGGGGCCGAGCACGCCTGCTTCGGCGCAGTTGCCGACGAGACCGTCACGCGTGGCCTCGGGCCACACGCATCGGAGGCAGGCGCCGCCGCGATCCGGGCGGACGACCTGAAGCTGGCCTTCGTATTGATACACGCTTGAGAAGATCGCTGGCTTTCCGAGGCGCACACAGACATCGTTCAGCAGGAACTTGGTGCTGAAGTTGTCCGTGCAGTCGATGACGAGATCGTATTCGCTGACGAGCTCGGAGGCGTTCGCGGCCGTGAGCCGGATGGTGTAGGCGCGAGCGTCCACGTCCGGGTTCAGGGCGCGCACGCGATCCGCGGCAAGAATGGCTTTGTGCTCGCCGACGTCGCGCAGGGCGTAGAGCGTCTGGCGATGAAGGTTCGAGGCTTCGAGCTTGTCGCCATCGACCATGCCGATGCGGCCGACGCCCGCGCCGGCGAGGTACTGCAGCACCGGCACGCCAAGCCCGCCGCAGCCGATGACGAGCACGCGCGCGTTGCGCAGCTTCGCCTGACCCGTCTCCCCGACTTCCTTGAGCGCCATCTGGCGCGAATAGTCGGGCTTCACCGCGGACGCTTGTTGCCCGTTCCGTTCCGAGTGCTGCGAGGGGTTATGGCCGGAGCGATCGCGTCCCGAGCCATTCTGGCCCGAGTGACTCCTCTCGGGCTTCTGCTCCGAGCCGCCCGGCGATTGAGGGCTTCCGTGTTCGTGTGCGTGCCCATGCGCGTGCGAATGGTCCCCGTGGTCATGATCGTGCGAATGCTCGTGCGTTTCATGCGCCCCAGGCGCCGCACACCGCTCGCAATTCACCCACCCGGAATCCCCATTCTCGTAGTGCTCCTTCTTCCAGATGGGCACCCGATGCTTCACTTCATCGATGATGTAGCGGCACGCGCGGAAGGCTTCGTCCCGATGACGCGCGCTCGCGCCCACCCACACAGCCATGTCGCCGATGCCGAGATCCCCAACACGATGCACGCAAGCCGCGCGCTCGATCCCGAAACGCTTGATCGCTTCGGCAACGATCCGCTCGCCTTCCTTCACGGCGAGCGGCTCGAACGCCTCGTATTCCAGGCGACGAACCTTGTGGCCTTCGTTGTGATTGCGAACCCAGCCTTCGAACGACGTGTAGCCGCCGCTTTCCGGATTCGTGAGCGCCTCGCGCAGGGCCGCGGTATCGATGGGCGTGTGACTGAAGCGAAAGCTGCTCATGGCGTACGAAGCAAGTTGTGTCTCAAATTTCTCCGAGCCGATCTCTGCGCCGATCTCTGCGCCGATTCTGGGCCGATCGCTGAGTCGGTCTCTGGCCCGTCTCTGGGCCGCCTCGCGACCCGGGGCTTGCTCACCCGCCCGCGACGGGCGGAATGAACACCACAGAGTCGCCGTCCGACAGGGGCTGGGACCAGTCCCCGAATTCGGTATTGACGGCCACGCGGAGCATCTCGGGCGCGAGAGAGAACGGGTACCGCTTGCGCAGCTCCTCGTAGAGCTCGCGCGGTGTGCGGGCAGTGGTGTTGAGCGACTCCTCGCTGCGGCCCGACTGTTCGCGCAGCAAGGCGAAATACTGCACGCGAACCTTCTTCGCGGCATTCGTGCTGGCGGCACCGGCAGTTTCAGGGGCAAAGGTATTCATGGCAGAGCCATATTCCTCGGGCGTGTTCACATTGTCGAGAGCGCGGGGATTCGGCTCCTCGATCAGGTGCGCCTCGGACCGGATCAGGAACTTGCGCGGGCAGTTCTTGCCGGTCGCGACATATGCCGCGATCGCCTCGCGGCTCGAAGGCTCGTAGATCGCGCAGAGCGGCTCGGGCAACCCATCGTGACTGGACCGATAGGCCGTGGCGGGGCGGTCTTCCTGGCGCGCCCACACCAGATGCTTCAGCGTTGCGGCATCGAGGAACGGCAGGTCGCACGCGAGCACGAGCCACGCCACGTCCGGATGCTCGGCCTGCGCGGACATGATGCCGGCGATGGGGCCGAGATTGTCCTGCCGGTCCACGATCTGCGGGAATTTCGCGCGAATGGGATCCTGCGTCTGGTCCGGCCGCACCGAGACGAACGCGCGTTCGACGAACGGTGAGATGAGGTCCATCGCCCACTCGAGCTGCGTGCGGCCGTGATACGCGAGTGTCGCCTTGTCCCGCTGCATGCGGGTGCTTCGGCCGCCCGCGAGCACGAGCCCGTAGAGTGGCGCGCTCATGGCTTTGCCCTGCCGTTGGTGCGCGGAGTCTTCGACGCTCGGGCGGCGGTTCGGGCGGACACATTGAACGGCGCGGCTTCCGTCCGCGCCGAACGGACCGGAGTATCGACGGGCGCGGTTTCTTTCCGAGCCGCGCGAACCGGCGGATCGACCGGCGCCGCGTTCTTCCGAGCAGCCGCGCGATTGCCGGAATCCCTGACGAAATCCTGCTTCCCGCCCGTCTTTTCGAGCAGCTGCACGCTCTCGATGCGGATGTCGTGCGACAGCGCCTTGCACATGTCGTACACAGTGAGCGCCGCGACCGAAGCTCCGGTGAGCGCTTCCATCTCGACGCCCGTCTTGTGATTCACCGAAACGCGGCAGCGGATCACGATGTTGCCGCTCTCGTCTGACTCAATTTCTACCGCGCAGTTGTCGATGCCCAGCGGATGGCAGAACGGAATCAGCTCGTGCGTCCGCTTCGCCGCCATGGTTCCAGCGATGATCGCCGTGTCGAACACAGGACCCTTCTTCGTCCGGTGCCCGCTTTCGCGAAGCGCCTGCGCGACATTCGGCGGAAGCGCGACGCGCGCTTCGGCGATCGCGACCCGGCGCGTCACTTCCTTCGCGCCGACGTCGACCATCGCGGGACGGTTGTCCCGGTCGAGGTGCGTGAGGCCGTGGCCCGATTTGCCGGACTTTTTCGAAGGCGCAGTCACGATATCAACCGCCGATGTAATACATCTCGATCTTCGGCTGATTGCCGGCCTTGCGGCGCAGGTCCGCGCGCAGCTCGCTGTAGCGATCCCCTCGCTTCAGCCAGACATTCCGGATGAGCTGGCTGAGATCGTCATCGGTAGCGCCGCTTCGAAGCACGTCCCGCAGGCTGGTGCCCGCTGTGGCGAAGAGGCAGGTGTACAGCACGCCGTCCGCGGAAAGCCGCGCACGCGAGCAGTCTCCGCAGAAGGGTTGCGTCACCGACGAGATGAACCCGACTTCGCCCTTGCCGTCCAGGAACCCGTAACGTTCGGCGACCTCGCCGCGATAGTTCGACTGCAGCGGCTCGATGGGCCAGCGCTCGTTGATGCGCGCGGCGAGCTCCTTCGAAGGCATGACGAGCTCCGGCTTCCAGTCGTTGCGGTTGCCGACGTCCATGTATTCGATGAACCGGACGATGACGCCCGTGCCGCGGAAGCGCTCGACGAGGTCCAGCGCCGTCTGATCGTTCAGCCCGCGCTGGATGACCGCATTGATCTTGATCGGCTCAAGCCCGGCGTGCCGCGCGTGCTCGATGCCATTCAGCACGTCCTCGACGACGCCCATGCCGCCGTTCATCTTCCTGAAGATCTCCGGATCCAGGCTGTCGAGGCTCACCGTCACGCGCTTGAGCCCGGCTGCCACCAGCTCCGCCGCATGCTGGGCAAGCAGCACGCCGTTGGTGGTGAGCGCCACGTCCTCGATTCCCGGAACGCTGTTCAGGTCGCTGATGAGATCCGGGAGGTTGGCCCGGAGCAGCGGCTCGCCGCCCGTCAGCCTCAGCTTGCGCACCCCCATCGGCACGAAGAGCCGCGCGAGTCGGACGATCTCGTCGAACGAGAGCCGCTCCGCCGTGCGCATGAACTGGTATTTCTCGTGGAACTTCTCGCGCGGCATGCAGTACGGGCAGCGGAAGTTGCAGCGATCCATCACCGAAATGCGCAGATCGTGCATCGGCCTGCCCAGCTGGTCGCGCGGCTGACCGAGGCGGGACAGGGGGATTATCGTTTCCGACGGGGAGCCTGTCGGTGGGGCGGAAGGGGACATGGCCCGCCGGTTCTTACCACCGGTACAGGCGCGTGACAAATCCTTTGGCGTACGTGTTCGGTCCGGGGGGCAGCTCGACGAACCCGTCCGTGCCGCCCAGGGCGGTGAAGTCCCCTGAGCCGTTGGTGGGCGCCGGCATGGCCCAGGCGCGGCCCCAGTCGTCCACTTCCACCCGCACGGGCAGGAAAAAGGCGAGCTGCGTCCCGACGGTGACAGGGCCGCCCAACGCGATCTTTTCCGCAGGCTGCCGGGCCTGGCCCATGGCGGCGAAGAGCGCCGGGATCACATATCGCGCCAGGCAAACGAGCGTGGAAACGGGGTTGCCGGGCAGGGCGAACACCGCTGCTCCAGAGGGCGCCACACCGAACCAGAGCGGCTTGCCGGGGCGCTGGGCGACCTTGTGGAAGATCACCTGCACGCCGAGCTCCTCCAGGACGCGGGGCACGAGGTCGAACCGGCCCATGGAGACGCCGCCGCTCAGGATGAGGACGTCGTGCGTGTCCAAGTGGAATTTGAGGCGCTGGCGGAGCTCGTTCTCATCGTCCCTGATGTGATCGTCGGCGACGCGCTGGAAACCGTGCCTGCGTAGCGCGCCGGTCACTGCATACACGTTCGAGCGGCGGATCTGGTGCGGCTGGATGGGGTCGCCGGGCTCGATCAGCTCATTGCCCGTGGAGATGACGACGACCATCGGCTGGCTGCTGACGCGCACTCGCGCCATCCCGGCGGAAGCCACGATGGCCACTTCCGGCGCCGAGAGGCGAGTGCCTGTCGTCAGGAGCAGGGCGCCCTGGCGGGAGTCCGTCCCGCGACGATGGACGTTCTGCCAGGCTTCCACCTGGACGCCTTCGGCGAGCTCGATTTCACCGTCCCGCGAGGAGATCTGCTCCACCGGTACGACCGCATCGCACTCTGCCGGGAGAACTGCGCCGGTCATGACTTCGATGCAGGAAGTTCGGGACGTCAGCGTGAGCGCGGGATCGCCCGCGGCCTGCGTGGCCTGAATGCGGTACCGGCGAGCGCCGCTGCGAACGGCTTCGCTCTGCAGCGCGACACCGTCCATCGCCACCCGATCGAACGGGGGCGCATCGCGTTCCGCGTAGATGTTCTCGCGCAGAACGGCGCCCGCGCACTGTGTGAGCGGGAGGGACTCGATGGGGAGGCACGAGAGGCGCTCCCCGATGAGCTTGTCGGCCTCGGCTGGAGTCAGCATGGGGAGCGCTCCGCGGCCGCGCGGGAGCCCGGCGGGCCCCGGCGCGGGAGCGACGGAATTACTTCTTTTCCTTGGCCTTGGCGTTGAAGGCGCGCAGCTGCTCGTTGAACCGGGCCGCCAGCGCTTCGTCCGCCTCAACGGCGGCGTTGTGCTTCTGGTCGACCATGATCTGCATCTGCTTCTTCTGTTCGTCGGTCAGGTCCGTGGACTTGGCGATGGTCTCCTCGTGCTCCTTCTTCAGGCAGTCCGTGTACGCCATGATCGCCTTGTCGAAATCCACGACTTTCTTCTTCGCGGCGAGCATCTCCTCCTTCGTCGCGGTGTTGCCGTCCGGCAGCTGGCCCGGGTCCGCGGGGTAGGTGCAGGCGCCATAGGCCTGGCCCGCCGCGAGCGCGGCAACGAGTGCAAGGGAGTGGAGCGCCTTCATTTGCGTAATCCTCTTCGGTCTTGGTGTAGTTGCAGTCCGCCCCGGTGCGGCCGGCGCGATTATCTTAAGGTGGGTCGGTAGAGTGGGCCAGTAGGCCGGCCCTTCGAAAATTCCGTCAGTCGACTTCCCCGAGTCCCCAGCCGCCGTCGATGATGATCTGCTGACCGGTGAGATACGCCGACGCCGGCGAGGCCAGGAAAAGCGCAAGCCCCTGGATGTCCTTCGGGAAGCCCACGCGGTGCATGGGGATGACCTTCGAGAGCGCCTGCTGGGTTGCCGGCTGGTGGGCGTGCCCGCCGCCGATGTTCGTGACGAAGAATCCCGGGGCGATGGCGTTCACGGTGATGTTGTCGGCGGCAAGCTCGAGCGCGACGTTGTGCATGAAGTGCGCGGCGCCTGCTTTCGCGGCCATGTAGGCGACGCCGACCACCGCTTCGGATTTCACGGCCGCCAGCGACGTCGTGATGATGATGCGACCCGCCTTCTGCGGGCGCATGTACCGGGCGGCCGCGCGCACGGTGGCGAACACGCCGGTGAGGTTGATGTCGATGACCTTCTGCCAGCGCTCGGTCTCGTAGTTCTCGATGGCGCCCTTGGGGTCGCGGCCGCGGGAGGATCCGACCCACGCGTCCGCGAAGCCCGGCCCGGCATCGACGCCGGCATTGGCGAACACCACGTCCAGCCGGCCGTGGGCTTTCACGGCGTTCGCGAATGCTTCGTCCAGGCGCTTGTGATCGCAGACATCCACCACTTCGCCGCGAACCTTCATGCCGGCCTTCGTGAGGCGGGCAACCTCGTTTTCGATGCGTTGGGCGTCGATATCGAGCATCGTCACCTGGGCGCCGTTGTCCGCCAGCGCTTCGGTGAAGCCGAGCCCAAGGCCGCTCGCGCCTCCGGTAACGATCACACCGTAGCCTTCGACGCCGAACAGCTCTGAAATTTTCACGGACGGTATCCCCCTCGTTTTCATCGAGTGTCCAGACCGCGTACCGTGCGGGTCAAGCCGGACGTGAGGGCAGGTCCACCGGGCGAAGGGGGGAGATGGGCGAGCCGGCGTCGCGGTGAAGGCTCTTCTCGCCGGCGCGCGGGAGGTCCCGCGGCGCTGGGATCTGTGTCGCGAATGAGATCCGGCACGAGATCTCGAGCGCGAAGGAGATCTTCATTGGGCGAGGTCGCGCCCCCCCACGGGTCACTCGTCCGTTTCGGGACGCTCGGCGTAACGGCGCGCCAGCACCGCGCAGACCATCAGCTGCAACTGGTGGAAGATCATGATAGGCAGGATCGCGAGGCCCACTAGCGTCGCGGGGAAAAGGATGTTCGCCATCGGCACGCCGGTCGCGAGGGACTTCTTGGAGCCGCAAAAGACGACCGCGATCTCGTCCGGCTTCGAGAAACCGAGCGCCCGGCTCGCAAAGCGGGTGAAGAGCAGCACGATGGCGAGCAGCACGGCGCTCAGCGCCAGGATCTTGCCGAGCTCGATCGGTTTCAGCGCGGACCATGCGCCCGCGAGCACTGCGGCGCTGAATGCGGCGTATACGACCAGCACGATCGATCCGCGATCCGTGATCGACAGGAGCGCCGAATGGCGCTTCGCCCACGGCCGCAGCCAGCGGCTGACGACCTGCCCCGCGATGAACGGCACGAGGAGCTGCAGCACGATCGCCTCGATCTGCTCCAGCGGCGAGATGTCACTAGTACGTTTCAGCAGCAGCGCGACGAGCAGCGGTGTGATCACGATGCCCAGGAGGTTCGAGGCCGTTGCCGCGCAGACCGCTGCCGGCACGTTGCCTCGTGCGATCGACGTGAATGCGATGGAAGACTGGACCGTCGAAGGCAGCGCGCAGAGGAAGAGCACGCCGAGCCAGAGCGACTCGCTCAGGAATCCCGGTGCCGCGAGATACAGCCCGAAGCCAAGTATCGGAAAAAGGACGAACGTCGAAGCGAGCGTCAGCAGCTGCAGCCGCCAGTGCGTCATGCCGTGAATGACGGCGGCGCGTTCGAGGCGCACTCCCTGCAGGAAGAACAGGAGCGCGATGGCCGCTACCTTCAGGAAGTTCACCGCTGTGGCCACGGCACCCTGCGCGGGCAGCAACAGGCCGAGCGCGGCGGCGATCAGCAGCGCGATGATGAACGGATCGAGGCGGAAGGAACGGGTCGCTGGAGCGCCCGGCTTATTGGACATTGAACGGCATCGTGTAACGAGGCCGCGCAGTCTAATTCATTGGGAAAAAGTCGCCTACCGGCCTCTCTGATGTCCGGCCTGCTGTAGACAACGGCGCCCACCTCCGCGAGATATGCCGCCACGCGAACGGGACCGGGCGCCACGACGATCTGCCTTCGTCGTCGGAAGGAGGCGCGGGCTTCAGGGGAACCGCGGGCGGCGGCGACCGTATATCTCGGCGGCGCAGGACGAATCCCACTTCCGCACGTCCGGGGCGGGCGCCGGCTTCGGCAAAAGGTTGCTCCCGATGAATCTGTTCGTCTCGATCGGCCCGCTGGTCGCCCTGATCGCGGGCATTCTCATTCTGATCGTGCCGCGGCTGCTGAATTACATCGTCGCGATCTATCTGATCGTCATCGGATTGCTCGGGCTCTTCGGCGGGCGACTGTTCGCCTGACTCGCACGCGCGAGCTTCGTTGGATGCGCTCGCGTGCGCGGTCTGGCCCGCGCACCGGCTGCCTGCGTGCCGCGCAGGGTGTTGCGCACGCCGCGCGATTGCGTCTCGCACCGTCACGCGGTCTTCAGCGCAAGGCGGTGCCACGCGTCGTGCTGCTTCACCATCAGATGGCCGGAGACTGTGCCGCCTTCAGGCTGAAGAGAGTCGATGACGAGCCCGAGCTTCTCGTCGAGACGAATCCAGCAGTCCGCCGGGACGCCGTGGGGCCTGTCCGAGGGGAGCGCGTGAATGGCGTGCTGGAAGCTTATGGATCCGAGCGAGCCGAGGCCGATGGTTGCGAATGCTTTCATTGATGTGCTCCTGTGGGTTCAGACGCCGGCGCTGACGACATTCGAGGCGCGCAACGGCCGTAAATCGGAGTCGGCGGTCTGCTCGAGCCGTACGCGCCACTTCAAGTGGCGGCGCCGCGCTTCGCGCACGAGCGGGCGCCACGCGAGCGCGGTGAGGCGATGGCGGATAAGCAGGTGCCAGAAGAAGTTCGAGCGCTTGTAGAGATAGCTCATCGCGAGATAACCCGGCACCGCTGCGCGATCCGCGGGGCGGCGGCGCCAGATGGAGCGATGAGAGAACAGCCTTCGATAGCACCACGCGTAGCCTTCCTCGAGCTGCTCGGGCGACATGTGTTTCGGGCGGAACACCGCGTGCGAGGTGTCGTACAGATCCCAGTTCCTGTGCAGCAGACGGCCCTCGCTTTCCATCTGACGATAGAGGGGCGTGGCGGGATAGGGCGTGAGGATGTGGAAAGTGGCGCATTCGAGGCGATTCGCTTCGATCCATTCGACGGTGCGTTCGAACACGTCGGGACGGTCGTGATCGAAGCCGAGCACGAAGCTGCCGTTCACCTGGATGCCGTAGCGATGAAGGATGGCGACGCGTCGCGCGTAGTCGACCGGTGCCGGAGTCTTCTTGCGCGCGTCGCTCAGGTTGTCGGCATGCAGGGATTCGAAGCCGATGAAGACTCCGGTGCAGCCGGCGAGCGCCATTTCGCGGATGAGCGAGGGATCGTCCGTCACATCGATGGTGACGGCGGCACTCCAGATGATGCCGAGCGGCTTGAGCGCGGCGCAGAGCTTGCGGAGGTAGTCGGGGCGGGAGCCCAGGTTGTTGTCGACGAAGACTGCGTAGGGCTGGCCGTCCGCCTCGATTTCTGACGCCACCTGCTCCGGCGTGCGCATTCGATACGGCATGTGGAGGCCGTCCGTCGCGAGATAACAGAAGCCGCAGCGGTTGTGGCATCCGCGCGTGGCGATGACGCTCGTCGTCGTGAGGAAACTGTCGCGAGGGAGAATGTGCCTTCGCGCGGGCGGGTCGGCGGAGTAGGCGCGTTTGTAGTCCGCGCTGTAGATCGGTTTGAGCTCGCCGCGTTCAATGTCTTCGAGAATCTGCGGCCAGGTTTGAACGCCGTCGCCCATCGCGGTGGCGTCCGCATGCGGGCGAACTTCGTCGGGGCAGGAGAGCACGTGCAGGCCGCCCATCACGACGATGGATCCTTGCTCTCTGTACCAGCGCGCGAGCTCGTACGCGCGCCGCGCGAATGTGAGGTGGACGCTGATGCCGACGACTTGCGGGACCGGATCGTTGGGTGGCGAGCCTTGCAGGAGATTCTCGTCCCAGTACCGCAGTTCCCAATGTGGCGGCGTTGTCGCCGCGATGCTCGTGAGGGCGAGAGTGGGAGTCAGGACGTGCTTGCCGAAGCTCGCGTGCGGGTCCTTTGGGTAGAAGGGGTTGATCAGGAGCGCGAGGTGCTTGCGCGGCGATGTGTGTTTCGCTGGAGCCGGAAGCGGTGGGGCAACCGCCATGTCCTTCGGGAGCCAGGGCTTGCGGACGCGCGCGCTCATCAGGTCCCTCCCTCCGCCAGGGTGTCGGCGTTCACTTTGCCGAAGCGGCGGACGCGGCCGGCGTAATCCTCCAGGGCCGACTGAAACTCGCGCTCGTCGAAATCGGGCCAGAGGCAGTCGGTGAAGTAGAGCTCCGCGTAGGCGCACTCCCAGAGGAGGAAGTCGCTCAGTCGTTTCTCGCCTCCGGTGCGGATGAGCAGGTCCACTTCGGGAGCGGCCGGCCTGGAGTGGTTCACTTCATTGAGGAGGCGATGAAACTCCTGCGCTGTAAGAGCGTGTGAGCGACGCGCGCGACGGGCCGCCTGCAGGATGCTGTTCTGCGCGGAGTAGTCCACGGCGATGCGAAGGTGCATTCGCTTGCCGTCCGCGGTGAGTTGCTCGCTGTGCTCGATGGCTCGCAGCAGGCTTTCGTCCAGACGGTCCCGCCGGCCGATGACGCTCATCCGAATGGATTCGTCGATGCAGCGACGGGTTTCGGTGAAGAGATAGCGGCGGAACAGGAACATGAGTCCGTCCACCTCGGCCCGCGGACGCTCCCAGTTCGCCGCGGAGAAGGCATACAGCGTGAGTGTTTCGACTCCCGCGCGAGCGGCCGCTTCGACCGTGGTGCGTACCGCCTTTGCGCCTTCGACGTGGCCCGACGGCCGCGGGAGGCCGCGCCGCGTGGCCCATCGGCCGTTTCCATCCATGATGATTGCGACGTGCATATGTGTGTGGCAGAGAGCTTTGTGACGCAGAGTGAATGGGCAAAAATTTTTCGCTATCGCGCGTTCAGGCCCGGCGTGTCGCCTTGATGACCGCTTCGATGTGCTCGAGGTAGCGGTGCAGGGCCTTTCGACCGGTGGCGGTGATGCGGTACTCGGACTTCGGGCGGCGGCCTTCGAAGGACTTCGTGCATTCGAGATAGCCGGCTTCCTCGAGCTTGCGGGCGTGGGCGCTGAGATTGCCGTCGCTTACGTCGAACAGCGATTTGAGCTCGTTGAAGGTCAGGCATTCGTTGACCGCGAGCGCGCTCATGATGCCGAGGCGCACGCGCTCGTAGACGAGACGGTCGAACTTTGCGTCCTCACTCGTCTGAGATGTGCCCGGGACCGCCACTGGTTTCGATGGGGCCTTCGTCTGCGCACGCGCCGCTGGGGCTTCGCCTCGCCGGGGCGCTGGAGCCCGGCTCGTGGATTTACTCGCCATGATTCACCCGTCCGATGAGGACGCCAAAAACAAGATGCAGGATGCCGAAGCCCGCTCCGAGCAGCAGATTGTGAGCACTCGTGGGGGCGACGTAAGCGGCGCAGCCAAGGGCGAAGAAGATGCCGCCCATGATTGCGATGAGCCTGAGATTGCGCGAAACCGTCGTCGTGCTCGCCGCTATGACTGCGCATCCGTACAGGAGCAGCCACGTGCCTGGGATGTATTGCTCAAGATCTGCCTGCCATAGCAGGAAAGTGACTACGGCGCCGGCCAAGAGCGAGGGGCACAGGCACAGCAGGAATTTCCTGAGTGGCGCGAGGAGCAGGCCGCCGTTGCGCGTGGCTTGCCGCGCCATGAGCGCTCCGCCCAGCGCGCCGGCGGTGAGTGCCGCCACGATCCAGATGACGAGCCATTGGGCTGCGAGCGGCGGGAGCGAGGAGAGCAGCGTCGCGGCAATTCCGATCGCACCCATGACGATGCCCGCAAGCCCCGGCACCGCGAGGGAACCGGCCGCGTCGATGGACGCGCGGATGTAGCTGAGCGTGCCCAGCGCACGGCTTTCGATGGGCACCGGGCTTTGAGACTGCATGGAGACTGCCGCGCGATCTTCCGGCCACGGGGAGAGCATGGGGCGGCACTCTAGGCGTCGGTGCAATGAGTCGTCAAGTTCTTTGCGATACAGAGTTAAATGGGCGATACGGGGTTGAGAATGGCTTGCGCGGGGACGTGAGCCTTGCGCGCGGCCGTTGAGGTTACGACAGGATCTTCGGCATGAGGCCTGGGCTGAGATGGCGCGGCGCCTGATCAACGTTCTGCGCGAATCGTACGCATCACCCGCGTCAAGCGGATCAGGCCACATCATCTCCGAAGCGATTCGACTTCCTGAAGCGCGTCCCACGAGTACTTCCGCACGCGGCTTGAGCACATGCCGATCGTGCCCAGCGGTTCGTTTCTTTTCAGGAACACGATATAGAGGTCGTCCAGCGGGTACCAGATATCGCATGAGCTCAACGCGATTTCCGGCTTCTCCTCGGAGGGCGGACGGATGTCTGCGGCCGTCATTCCTTCGAATGTGTGCTTGAACCGGGCGGTCCGTCGTCCCGGGTCGCCGCCTTTGATTCTTCGAATAGGCTGGAAAGTCACTTCGTATTCCGCCGGCGAGTTCCTCACTGGATTCTGCGTGACGAGCCGAACACCCACGACGCGAGCCACAAACACGAAGTCGGACTTCGCATAGACTTCGCTCGCCGGAACTGCGAGGCAGCTGCAAGCGAGCGCCGTGCTTGCAGCGCCGAGGGTGAGGATCGCCAGGAAGGCGAAGAGAGGAAGTCGGCGGCGCATGGTCATCTGAGAGTGCTCTCGAGTTCGGATGCTACAGATCATTCCGGACGCATGGGTAACGCCGGCAACGCGGAGTGGGAAACTGCATGCGCAACAAGCGGGTAAGCCTGGCGGACTCGTGAGCGCTTCGAACGCGCGTCCGCATCCAGCGCCTCATGCAGGTATGTCTACCGGGGCCCTCACATCCCGTGTGTGCTGAGTTCTCTAACATCCTGGACGCACACTAACATTGCGTATGTTATCGTGCAGATCATTGGTTAAATGATTGATTAAGGATAATAAATATCGCATGGGGGTGATTGGCGCGCCCACTCGTGACCGCATGGTTCGCGCAATGTAACAATCGCTTCCGTGAACCTCTCCGACGAAGAGCTGCGAGAACTGGCCGGCAAACCCGCATTCGACCGCGGCCTGAAATATGCGCGCCAAGGCCGCGTTGTCATCGAAAGCCGGTCCGGGGCGGCCGTGACAGCCACCGTCCGGGGCACCGAAAGCTACAACGTACGCTTTGTCATGCAAGGCTTCGAGTACGAATGGAGCTGTAATTGCCGGGCGGCCGCGGCTCGAAGCTTCTGCAAGCACGTCGTGGCCGCCGTCATCGCCGCCCGCGATGGCGCTGAGTCAGGCATCGCCTCAGAGCCCGCCAGCGATTCCGAAGAATCCGCGTTACGCCGCTTCCTGGAGTCGCAGAGCGCGGAGCGTCTGGCGGGTGTGCTGATGGAACTGGCGGATTCCGATCCCGCAATCGAGAAGCGCCTGTTACTGATGAAGGCCGAGAGCGATCCGGGGGCGCTCAAGAAGGCGCTGGCTTCCGTGTTGAGGACAGGTTCATTCCTCGATTACCGTGCGTCCAACCAGTTCGCGCGCAGGCTCGAGCCGGCAATCGCCTCGCTCAGGGCCGCCGCCGCAGCCCAACCTGCCGAGGCGCTCGAACTCTATGAGTATGCGATCGCGCGGCTCTTGAAACTGTACGAGCGCTCGGACGACTCCGGTGGCGCTATCGGCGATCGCATCCGGGAAGTCGTGGCGGACTATCGTCGCTGCATGGAGCGACAGCCTGCCGACAGCGCCGAGCGCGGCAGGAATTTCCTGAAGCTCGAGCGACTCGACCAGTGGCGACGGGAGCGAACAGGGCACGGCAAATTGGTGGCGCTCGCCGCGCGTTAGCGCCATCACGGCACAGCAGGCGCGAAGCGCGTGCCGTGAAAACAGATGTGCAGACAAAGCAGTACGCCAACGGGCGTGCTGCGTCCTTTTCTCTCGCCCTGCTCAATTCTTCTCCCTCGATCGATTTCGGTCTCCAGCATGGAACTTATGGAATCCAGCCCAAAGGGATGTCTTTTTTGCGTTGATCACGCGAGCTGTGAAGGGCATGACGAGTCTTCCATTTGACCGGTAAGAATCGTCGCTCGGTACGTGCACGACGAGGCGGGACGAATGGGCCGTCTTCGTCGAGAAACGCGCACAGTGACACTCTGGGTATCGATGCATCGGCCCTTGGTCAGGGGGAGTGGAGAGGCCTCGCTGCAAGCATCTCAGCGATGGCGGAGAGGTCAGGCTCGACTCTGCTCTCCACGCGGCGGAGAAGTTCACGGCACCCGCTCGAAGGCGTCTTGGGGAGAGCCGTTTGCGGATTGCGATGTGCGATGTCGGAAGCGGTAACGGTCGTGTCGAACAACGTTCGACCAGCCGGCGCATGCCAGTCCCGACGACTCGCCCGAGCCTTCAGCTTCGGGCCCCTTCGGTGCTGGCGGGACATGCGTGTAGTCCCACACCTCCGCCGCTCATCCGCTTGCAGAACTTCTGATTGGATCGATGCCGGAGGGCAATGGGTCGTGGAATAAATGGAGGGGACCCATAAGCGGACGCGGTATGCGTCCGCTTATGGGGAGGAAGCCGTTTATGCCGCGAAAGCCCGTTGCCCTCCGGCATCGATCCAATCACCCTAGGCGCAAGCGGATGAGCGGCTCCCGGCGATCCGGTGGAGGGTGACGGTCGTAGGGCTCGACCGGGCGTCATTGCCCTGTCCTTAAGCTGTCGCTATATTCGCTATTCGCAAATAGCGAATGACACATGAGACGGAAGAGAAATCAACAGCTTGTGCTGAAGCCTCAGGATCTGATGGTCCTGCTCAAGCTACTTTCACTGGGCGAGCGCCCGGCGACCTACGGCGAACTCGCCCAGTCGGTTGGCATGTCGGCTTCCGAGGTCCATGCGAGCATCGGTCGGGCAAAAGCAGCCCGGTTGGCTACGGTCGAGAATGACCGTCCAAACGTCGTGCGTTCCGCCCTCAGGGAATTCCTCCTGCACGGGGCGAAATACTCCTTCCCGGCGACGTTTGGATCGCCGACAAGAGGACTTCCCACCGCCTATGCGGCACCCCCGCTGGCGTCCCGGATCACCCAGCCTAACGAGCCGCCGCCCGTCTGGCCGGATCCCCAGGGTGAGCACCGCGGGGTTAGCTTCCAGCCGCTTTACCCGACAGCGCCGTCCGCTGCAAAGCGTGACCCCTTGCTCTATGAGTTCCTCGCTCTATTCGACGCGATACGAGGCGGAGCTGCTCGAGAACGGCAGATCGCGAGCCAGCTCTTAAGTGAGCGCCTGGCATGAACTTGGCCGATCCCAACCTCCCACTCCTCGACACTGTGGCAGGCGCACTGGGAGACCTGTGTGGGCGCTTCGTGTTTGTCGGAGGGTGCGCAGCCGGGTTACTGATTACAGACCGCGCAGCATCGCCGGTGCGCGCTACGCGCGACGTTGATGTCGTGGTTGAGGTCGTCTCGCTCGTCCAGTACCACACAATAGAACACCAGCTTGAGCAAGGTGGCTTCCGGCGGGATCGCAGCCACGAAGCACCGATTTGCCGCTGGATTGTCGCGGGCTGCATGCTCGACGTGATGCCCAGTGACGCGCGTGTCCTCGGATTCGGAAACCGTTGGTACCCATTAGCAATCCGCACCGCACAACCGATCGAACTCCCGAGCGGTCAATCGATCCGGCTCATCGCGCCTCCGGTCTTTCTGGCAACAAAGCTCGACGCGTTTCGCGGGCGGGGTGCCGGTGATTTTCTGGCCAGCCATGACCTCGAAGATGTCACCGTATTGATCGACGGTAGGCCGGAGCTGGTAGAGGAGGTGCGGGCGTCGGATCCGCAGCTGCGCGAGTACTTGGCTGAGCAGCTTGGCGGGCTTCTCGCGAACGATGCGTATCTTGACGCATTGCCTGGGCACCTTCCGGGTGACGACGCCAGTCAGGCACGACTGCCCCTGATCCGCGAGCGTCTTCGATTGCTCGCGGCGCGCGGATGACCTTGGCCCCGCGCCGCTGGACCGGAAAGGGAGCCGAAGAGACGCTAGCTCGTCGCGCCTCGTCCCGCTAGGTCATTACTGCAGGGGCGCTTTAGGGCGCAGCGGATTGCAATGGAAGCGCGGACGCGATTGCTCTCGTTGTCGAACGCCTACGGATAGGTCTCCCGTGTCGCTGCCGCCCCGCTGCGTCCAGAACCGTAACGGGGCGGCACGAGCGTTCGTCAGTCAGCGGGAACGAGCGTCACCCGACCTCCGTCGATCTCCACTCTTACGTTTTGGCCGATCGTGAACCCCGCTTCTAAGAGCCAACGCCCACGCAGCCGAAGGTAGGGTACGGGCAATAGCCGCGGGGCCGTCCGCCAATCGCGCGTGTCTGCGTAGTAGGAATAGCCGACCTTCAACCGTCGAGGCCTTTTGGAGGGCCCATGCTGCGGGCTCATGAGCCCCTCCTGTGGCTTCGGCGTTTCCTCGGCCGATGAGAGCGGAGTTGGGCTTCGGCGTCCGCGCGCTCAAGCACATCGTGAGCATGCCGAAGCATGCTGATTCCTTGGTGCCTTTCGCGGCGACGGTGCGCCCTCTGCTATGGGCTTAACCGGGACGATCGGACAAAGGACGGTCAGGTCGCGCACATAAATCGAAACGCGGCCGACCATCGTGTGGAGAACCTCGCTTTCCTCTGCCTGCAGCATCACGACCAATACGACACGCGTCGGAGCCAATCGAAAGGCTTCACCGAAACGGAGTTGCGGCACTACATTGCAGCGCTCTACGAGTACTTGGGGCGGGATCGGCAGCATGTTGAGGTCGAAGAGGGTTTGTTTTCGGAACTGAAACAAACTGGTCCCAGCGCGGTGGCGCCACGTCTGCGACGATGCACTGACGTTCTTCACTTGGTCCCATCGGGTACAGTCTGCTGTTCTATCGACACTTGATGGTCCGAAGTCTCTCTTGGCTATCGCCGCGCAAATCCCTCCCCATGACGTTAACTCGACTAAAGCTGCAGTCTCTGATGCCGTTGAGCGGGGTTGGCTAAGGCTATCCACCGGTTGCGAGCACGAATATGAGCCGACCGTTCGTGCGAGAGTGCTTGTCGAAGCCTTGGCCGACTTTCCGGAAGCTGTGAAGGATGCGGCCATTCGCACGGTATGGCATCCGGGCGGCTAGTTCTCGGCGGTACTCCCCCTGGCACAGGCACGTCATGACTCGTGGCGATGCATTGCTCAGGGGCGAGTCATTTTTTTTCGCGGAACTACCGTGGCGCGGTGGCCGTAGATGAATCCAAGTTCCGGATATCCCTCAGGAACAAATACTCCTTGGAGTTCCGTGCCACGAAACATACAGACAAGCGATGGAAGATCGAACAACTCGCGAATGTCGCTCTGCGACCAGATCGCCGACAACAGTTCATGGGAGATCTGCCTGAGGATCGGCATTGCTACGGGTGGCAATAGATCCCAGGCGAATGTTGTGTGGCCAACGATCTCGATCGCGCTTTGCTTCGAAGCCGGGAAAGCATTGACCAGTTCAACGTAGTCAGGCGACTTCGCAAGCTTCGCGTCCGGGTCAGAATGCGCGCCCCCGTCCTGATCACGAACAACGCTGATGAGTTCTCGACGGCTCAGGTGTTTCGCGCTCGTCGGAATTACGGGATCGTCGAGCCACTCATCGATGCTCAGCGCAGCGAAACCCTCAAAGGGCGGCGGTCGCCGCGCGGCGGGGAGCCATATGGCAACGGGCAAGATCTTCTCGGAAGAGTCGCCCCTCAGACCAAACATCATGCTGACGAGTGGGCTGAAGGCCGGTTTCGCCGCCATCCGCGAACTCAAGGTGTGCGTGTCAACGATGATTTTCGTGCTACTGAAGTGCTCCACTTGCTCCAGTAGCGGCGTGTTTCTCCGTCTCCTGATCGCTGAAAGCGTCCCAGCGGCTACTGCCCTGGCATAGCGGTGCCCGGATGTGATGGGGAAGGCGTTGCCGCACCCCCTGATCTAGACTTCCCCGATGAGCACGATGAAGACGGATCTCGTGGGCGCAGGCGAGCCCATGCACCTGGTGACGATCGACTGGAAGCGCGGCAAGTGGTCGGGCGCGCGCGGGAAGTATTCGCGGGAGCACCAGTGGCATTTCGCCGGGAAGCTGAGCCTGAAGGTGTCGGATGCGATGGCACCGGCAGCGTATCGGGATCCGGCACGGCTGGATGCGCTGAAGTCCTACGTGGCGACGATCTCGAGCGCGCACATGCTGGCATGGCTGCACGCGGCCTTCAGTCACGAGGCGGAAGTCGAGAGCTATCTGGATGCCGCCGAAGGCGTGTTCGGCGACTTGCCCGAAGGGCGATGCTGGATCAGCGAGGTAATCCTCAAGCCCCGCATCACCTTCGCGGCTCATCAGCAGGTGACGCCCGCGGCGATTGCGCACTTTCACGAGCTCGCCCAGCGCGACTGCTTCATCGCGCAGTCGATCAAGACGAAGAT